>WNGJ01001418.1_pt1 | contig 39748 bp, 41 predicted proteins | sample 5400611 | NCBI WGS metagenome assembly WNGJ01 (sample SAMN13153375, study PRJNA577476) | soil metagenome | isolation source: 40 cm soil or saprolite under Garry oak tree replicate 1 | place: USA:California | collected 2016-06-15
AGGTGCTCGACGTAGGGCATCGCCCAATGGTCCAGCGGGATGTAGGGCGAGGCTTCCTGGGCGGCGACGCCGAACGGTGCAACCGCGAGCAGCAGCAGGAAGGCGCGCATGGAGGGCCCAATTTAACGCCACGCGCGCCTTCGGGTGCGGTTAGCTTCAGTCCCCATGTCTCTGGGCGCCGCAGGGAGTGCCGATGTGGGTTGAGGCCACGCGGGGAGGAGTGGTGGAGACGCGTCACCGCGTCCACGCCGCTGTGGTTGACTCGGGCGGCGGGCTCGTGGCGCATGCCGGCGATCCGGACCTGGTCACGTTTTGGCGCTCCGGAGCAAAGCCGTTCCAGGCGTTGCCGCTGGTGTTGGATGGCGTGACGGAGCGTTTTGGGATGACGCAGGAGGAGCTGGCGCTGTGCTGCGCGTCGCATTCGAGCGAGCCGCGCCACGTCGAGCTGGTGCGCGAGCTGCTCGGCAAGATCGGCTGCAGCGAGCGGGACTTGCTGTGCGGGCCTCACCCCCCGCTGTCGGATCGGGTGGCGCAGGACTACGCGACCCGCGGCGTGCGCCTGACCGCCGTGTACTCGAACTGCTCGGGAAAGCACGCCGGCATGCTGGCGCTCGCCCGCCACCACGGTTGGCCCGTGGAGTTCTACACGCGCCCCGATCACCCGGTGCAGCAGCGCTGCCTCGCCGAGATCGCTGGCTGGACCGGGGTGGCCGCGCCCGAGATCGCGACCGCCGTGGACGGATGCGGTGTGGTGTGTTTCGCAGTGCCGCTGCGGAGCATGGCGCTGGCGTATGGGAGACTTGCCAATGCGGAATTGGGAATGCGGAATGCGGAATCGACGCCCGACCTTCCATTCCGCATTCCGCACTCCGCATTCCGCATTGTGGAAGCCATGCTGCGTCACCCCGATCTGGTTGCGGGCGACGGTCGCCCGTGCACCGACATGATGCGGGCGCACCCCGGGCGCGTCGTGGCGAAGGTCGGGGCGGCGGGAGTGTACTGCGGCCTGCTGCCGCGCGAGGGATGGGGCATCGCGCTCAAGATCGAAGACGGCCACGGGCCCGCCGCGGTGGTCGCGATGGCGGCGATGCTCGCGGAGCTGGGGCTCCGGCCGCAGCCGGCCCACCTCGTCTCGCAGCCGATCGTCAACACGCGTGGCGAGACCGTGGGAGAGTTGCGCGTAAATGGGGGACTCGCGCGCCAAAAGGATGCGGGATGACCGACGCAGGAGCGGTACTATGACGCCGGACGGCGTGGACCAACCCCGGGGCCGTGCCCCGGGGTCCCCGGGGCTCGACGCCCCGACGCGGAGTCTGGTGCACGTGGCGGTCGCGGTGGCGACGGGCGACACCGCCGCCCTCAAGCAGCGCCTGCTCGCCGCGCGCGCCCTGCCGGTGCCCGAGCCCTGGGTGGACGAGCTGCTGCTGCAGAGCCTGCTCAACGTGGGCTACGCGCTCGGCCTGCAGGCATTCGGGGTGTGGCGCGAGGTGAGCCCGAGCCCGGCGCCCGCCGAGGGGTTATCGCACGACGCCTGGCGCGACTGGGTGGAACGGGGCGCGCGCGTGTGCGGGGCGGTGTACGGGCGGACGTACCACAAGCTGCTGTTGAACCTGCGCGCGCTGCATCCCGCCCTCGAAGGGTTGGTGCTGGTGGACGCCTACGGCAAGCTGATCGGACGTGACGGGCTCGATCTCAAGCGCCGCGAGCTGGAGCAAGACGTGGACTCAGGCCAGGCGCTGCGCGTGTGGGAGCTGTGGGCGGACGTGCGGAACCGAAAGCTCTAGTGTCCTGGGCCATGACAAATGCGGAATGGGGAATGCGGAATGCGCAATCGAAGGGGCGGTTCGTGCCGCAGGCCGACCTGAAGGCTCGCACCCGCGCGTTCGCGCTGGCCGTGATCGGGCTCGTTGAAGGTCTGCCACAGGGACGGACCGCGGAGGTGATCGGCCGTCAGCTGCTTCGTGCCGGAACCTCCGTCGGTGCGAACTACCGCGCCGCTTGCCGAGCAAGATCACGAAGGGAGTTCGTCGCCAGAATGGGGATTGTCGAAGAAGAGGCAGACGAGACTCAGTTCTGGCTTGATCTGGTCGTGGAACGAGGCCTCGGTGATGCTGAACGGGTGTCGTCCTTGCGCGAGGAAGCCCGGCAGCTGGTCGCAATCGCTGTGTCGTCAATCAGGACCGCGCGCCGAACTCCCTCGGCAATTCCGCATTCCGCATTCCGCATTCCGCATTAGGGGTGGGGATGTTTATCGATCGGGCGGTCGTTCACGTAGTCGGTGGCCCAGGTGGGGCGGGGGCGTCTTCCTTTCGCCGCGAGAAGTTCGTCCCCAAGGGCGGACCCGACGGCGGGGACGGGGGAACGGGGGGGAGCGTGTACGTGCGCGCCGATCCCAACCTCGCCACGCTGCTCGACTACCGCTACCGCACCCATTGGAAGGCGAGCGCGGGCAGCATGGCAAGGGCAAGAACATGACGGGGAAGTCGGGCGCGGACCTCTACTTGCCGGTGCCGCCCGGCACCGAGGTGCGCGACGCCGCCACCGGCGCCCTGCTGGGCGAGCTGGTCGCTCCTGGAGACCCGCTGCTCGTGGCGCGCGGCGGCCGGGGCGGCCGCGGCAACGCGGCGTTTGCGACCTCGACCCACCAGAGCCCCCGCGAATGGCAGCCGGGGGAATACGGTGAGGAGCGCAACCTGGAGCTGCTGCTCAAGCTGATCGCGGACGTGGGCCTGTTGGGGGAGCCCAACGCGGGGAAGAGCACGCTCCTGTCTGTGGTGTCGGCGGCGCGGCCCAAGGTCGCCGACTATCCCTTCACGACGCTCGAGCCGGGGCTCGGCGTCGTCGGTCTCTCCGACCATCGCTCCTTCGTGATGGCCGACATCCCGGGCATCATCGAAGGCGCGCACGCGGGCAAGGGGCTGGGCCTGCGGTTCCTGCAGCACGTGGAGCGCACCCGCGTGATCGCCGTACTCGTGCCGGTGGACAGCGCCGATCCCCAGGCCACCTACGACCTGCTGCGGCGCGAGGCGGCGCTGTACAGCCCGGAGCTTGCCGCCAAGCCGCACGTCGTGGTGCTCACGAAGGGTGACCTGCTCCCCACGCACGCCCCTCCCTCTCCGCCGATCCGCGCGCAAGGCGGCGCACCGATCCTCGGCGTATCGGCCGTGACCGGGGCGGGGATCAAGGAGCTGCTCGAGACCCTATGGCAGACGCTCCGAGCGGGACCCGCGACGAGCTCGCGGCCCAGCTAGCGCTCGGCCAGGTACCGGGCATCGGTGCCGCGCGGCTGCGGACGCTCGTCGCCGCTTTCGAGACCGCGGCGGCGGCGCTGCAGGCGCCGGCGGGCGCCCTCGCGGCCCTGCCCGGGTTCGGTCGCGCGGCCGCCGCGGCGGTGCGAGGGGCCCGACTCGAGGCGGGGCGCGAGATTCTCGCCCAGCTGGACCGGCTGGGCGCCACCGTCCTGGTGTGGGGCGACGCGCGCTTCCCGCCGCTGCTGCGCGAGATCCCCGATCCCCCGGTGCTGCTCTACGCGTGGGGAGACCTGTCGCTCCTTTCGCGCCCGGCCGCCGCGATCGTGGGAAGCCGCAACCACAGCGCCTATGGCGCTGAGGCGGCGCGCACCCTGGCCCTGGGTGTAGCGCGCTACGTGGTGGTGGCGAGCGGCATGGCGCGCGGACTCGATGCGATCGCGCACGCCGCCGCCCTCGACGCCGGGGGTGACAGCGTCGGCGTGCTCGGCAACGGGTTCGGCGTCGTCTACCCGGCCGCCAACCGGGCGCTGTACGAGCGCATGATCGCTCACGGCTGTCTCGTCACCGAGCTGCCGCCCGGCGAGCGGCCGCACGCGGGGGCGTTCCCTCGGCGCAATCGGCTGATCTCGGGGCTCGGGGGCGTGACCGTCGTCGTGGAGGCGGCCCCCGGCTCCGGGGCGCTGATCACCGCCGACTGCGCGCTCGAGCAGGGCCGCAGCGTCCTCGCCGTGCCCGGGCCGATCACGAGCCCGACCTCGCTGGGCTGCAACAAGCTGATCCAGCAGGGAGCGAAGCCCGCGCTCTCGGCGGCCGATGTGCTGGAGGAGTTGGGGATAACCGCGGGGCGGCGCCCCGAGGACGGAATAACCCCGGGGCGCCGTCCCGCGGTTGACCAGCCCGGACGCACCGCGCCCCCCGACCTGACGGAGCTGCAGCAGGCATTGTGGCGGGCGCTCGAGTCGGAGGCCAAGCACGTGGATGCCCTCGTGGCCGTGGTGGGCACGCTGGGCGCCGCCACCGCCGACGTGCTCACGGCCCTCACCGGTCTGGAGCTGCGCGGCCTGGTGCGCCAGGAGCCGGGGATGGTGTTTGGGCGCGCGTAGCCTTGAACCCCGCGGGCCCGGCTTCGGGGGGCTTGAACCCCGCGGCACCGCCGCGGGTTAACACACCCCTGCGGAGTCCTTATGCGCAGGCGCGGACCTCATAAGGCGTGCGGCCTGTACGCGCACATCACGTGGCATACGTGGCGGCGCGAGCGTTCCATTCGCGCGGCGGACGTCGCCGACGTCGTGGACGCGGTCCTTCAGGCGGCCGGGTGTCGCAACGTGCGCGTTCATGCGCAGGCCATCCTCACTGAACACGTACACCTGGTCGTGAGCTACAACCCCGCCGTCGCGCTCGCTCCGTTCATTCGTCACGCCAAATCGGAATCGGCTCGCCGGCTGAATCTCAGGCGCGGACGGACCGGCACCTTCCGATGGTGTCGCGGCTACTACGCTGGATCGCTCTCTCGCAGTCACGTCGGCCTGGCCCGCGCGTACGTGGCCAGGCAGTACTCCCATCACCCGGATCGGATTCCCTCCGGGTAGCCTGGCCCGCGCGTACGTGGCCAGGCAGTACTCCCATCACCCGGATCGGATTCCCTCCGGGTAAGTTGACCCCGGGGCGGTACCCCGGGGTGAGGAGGGCAGCCCTTCCGGGTAGGTTGACCCCGGGGCGGTGCCCCGGGGTGAACGCCTTATCTTCCCCTGCATGCATCACCTCTACCTCCACGTCCCCTTCTGCGCGCGGCGCTGCAGCTACTGCGACTTCGCGATCGCGGTGCGCAAAGTTGTGCCCGCCGCCGAGTACGTGGAGTGCGTGCTGCAGGAGCTCGCCCTGCGAGCCTCCGGGTGGGTTGACCCCGGGGCGACGCCCCGGGGCCTGGAGACCCTCTACCTCGGTGGTGGGACTCCGTCGCTGCTTCCGCCCGACGCAATCGCGACGCTCCTCACGTCTCTCTTCGACGCCTTCCCCTCGACGCCTTCCCTCGACGCCGTTGAGATTACACTCGAAGCCAATCCGGAAGACGTGACGCCGGCCGCCGCCGCTGCCTGGCGCAGGTCTCGTGTAAACCGCGTCTCCCTCGGCGCCCAGTCGTTCGACGACGACGTGCTGCGGTGGATGCATCGCTCGCACGACGGCGCCCGCATCAGCGCGGCGGTGCGCACCCTGCGGGGCGCGGGGATCGAGAATGTGTCGCTCGACCTGATCTTCGCGCTGCCCGCGGAGCTGGAGCGGGATTGGTCGCGCGACTTGGAGGAGGCCCTCGCCCTGCGGCCGGCTCACCTCTCGTTGTACGGTCTGACGGTGGAAGAGCGCACGCCGCTGGCGCGTTGGATCAGCCGCGGCGCGAGCTCCGCCCCGGACGACGAGCGCTATGCCGCGGAGTATCTCCTGGCGCATGAGCGGCTGGAAGCGGCCGGCTACCACTTCTACGAGGTTTCGAACGCCGCCCGCGACGGCCTGCGCTCGCGCCACAACTCGGCGTACTGGTCGCGCCGCCCCTACCTCGGCCTCGGACCCGCGGCCCACTCCTACGACGGCACGTCGCGCCGCTGGAACCTGGCGCAGTGGGAGGCCTACCGGCGCGCCCTGCATTCCAGCGCGTCGCCGGTCGCGTCGCGGGAGATCCTCACGCCCGAGCAACGGGAACTCGAGCGGCTTTACCTCGCGTTGCGGACCGACGAGGGTTTGCCTGTGACCGCCTTTCCGCCCGACCGCCTGACCGCCTGGGTAGCGGCGGGGTGGGTGGAGGTGCAGGGGGATCGGGTAGTGTGCCGTCCCGAGGGCTGGCTCCGGCTGGACGCCTTGGTGCGCGACTTGACCGGCACGCCGCTGGTTGCGTAAATTGTTTGGTGAAAACAAGTTGACTACCGTGGCAGCATCCCTGACTGAGCGTGAGCGCCAGGTCCTCGAGGCGGTGATCGAGACCTACGTGGCCACCGCAGAGCCGGCGGGAAGCCGAACCATCGCGAAGCGGTTCGGTCTCGCGGTCTCGGCGGCTACAGTGCGCAACACGATGAGCGACCTCGAGGAGAAGGGGTACCTCTACCACCCCCACACCTCGGCCGGCCGCATTCCGACCGACCTCGCCTACCGGGTGTACGTCGACTCCCTCATGCAGCTGCGCGAGGTCTCGCCCTCGGACTCGCACCAAATCCGCGAGGAGCTGGCGGGCGAGCGCAACGCCGTAGGCCAGATCCTGGCGCGCGCGGCGCAGGTCTTGGGTGTGCTCACCAAGGAGCTCGGCGTCGCCGTCGGCCCCTCACTCGACGACGCGGTGCTCGAGCGGCTGGAGCTGCTCCAGGTTTCCTCGGAGCGGCTGCTGCTCGTGCTCGCCCTCAAGAGCGGCGCCGTGCGGACGATCTTCGTGGAGGTGCCGGCCCGGATGGCCTCGAGCGCGGTCGTGGAGGTGGCGGTGGTGCTGAATGGCCGGCTGGCCGGGCTCTCCCTGCGGGAGATCCGCGCGACCCTCTCCGATCGGGTGCGGGATGCGGTCTCGGACCCCCACTCGAGCGAGCTGATCAACATCTTCGTCCAGGAGGCGGACGAGCTGTTCGACGTGTCCGCGGGCGGCGGTGCGGGAGACGCGAGCGGGGTGCTGCTGAGCAGCGCCCAGCTGCTCGCCGAGCAACCCGAGTTCCAGAGCACCGAGCGGCTCCAGGGACTGATGCAGGTCACGGAGCGGCGCGACCTGTTGCGGGAGGCGTTGGTGCGCCGCCTGGGGGGCGGGCTCAGCATCACGATCGGTAGCGAGCATGCCGATCCCAAGCTGGCGCCCTTCACTCTCGTCACCTCGTCCTACCGCGTGGGCCCGCTCGCCGGCGTCATCGGGGTGCTCGGTCCCACGCGCATGCCCTACGACAAGATCGTCGCGCTGGTGGATCACACCAGCCGCCTCGTGGGTGAGCTGCTGCAATGAGCGCGGGCGATTACTACGCGGTCCTGGGGGTCGGGCGCGACGCCTCGGAGGGGGAGGTGAAGAAGGCCTACCGCAAGCTCGCGATGACGTACCATCCCGACCGCAACAACGGCGACAAAGCGGCCGAGGAGAAGTTCAAGGAGATCACCGAGGCATACGAGGTGCTGAGCGATCCCGAGAAGCGCGCCACTTACGATCGCTTCGGGGAGGCGGGCCTGCGCGGCGGGGGGGCCGGGGGCGGGGGGGGATTCGGCTTCGGCCACTTCGATCTGTCCGACGCGCTCAGCGTCTTCATGCGCGACTTCGGTTCCATGGGCGGGTTCGACGCCTTCTTCGGCGGCGGCGAGCGCGCCCGGCGGGACCGCCACCGCGGCGAGGACCTGAAGGTCACGCTGAAGCTGACCCTCGCGGACGTGGCGACGGGCACGACCAAAACGGTGAAGCTGCGCACCCTCGACCGCTGTAGCGAGTGCGGTGGCACGGGGGCGCGCAAAGGGTCGGCGTCGGCGACCTGCAAGACCTGCGGGGGGTCGGGCGAAGTGCGTCGCAGCACGCATTCGCTGTTCGGGCAGTTCCTGGCGGTGTCGCCCTGCCCGAGCTGCGCCGGCGAAGGTACGGTGATCTCCGACCCGTGCCGCGCGTGTCAGGGGGAGGGCCGCGTTCGGGCCGAAAAGACGGTGCAGATCGACGTCCCCGCCGGTGTGGCCGACCACCATTATCTCACGGTGCGCGGGCAGGGCGTGCCCGGCCCCCGCGGCGGACCGCCCGGGGATCTGATCGCGGTGCTCGAGATCGCGGATGACGCGCGCTTCGAGCGCCACGGCGACGATCTGGTGGTCGACGTCGCCGTCTCTTTCGCTCAGGCGGCGCTCGGTGCCGAGGTGACCGTGCCGACGCCGTACGGCGAGTCGGTGCTCAAGGTGCAGCCGGGGACGCAGACGGGGACGGTGTACCGGATTCGCGGCAAGGGCCTGCCCCGCCTCGGCGAGGGCGGTCGCGGCGACCTGCACGTGCGCGTGCGGGTCTGGACGCCCACGCATCTCACGCCGGAGCAGAAGGAGCTGCTCGAGCAGCTCGCGCAAGTGGAGAGCGCGCCGCCCTCCGAAAAGGGCGCGGGGCGGCGGTTCTGGGACGACGTGCGGCGCGCCTTCGGGGCGTAGAGGGGCACGTGACCGGCTGCATCTTCTGCAAGGTGGCGGCGGGGGAGATTGCCGCGACGGTCGTGAAGCGGGCCGACGGCCTGCTCGCGTTCCAGGACATCAATCCCCAGGCGCCGACGCACCTGCTCGTGATCCCGCAAGAGCACGTCGGGTCGCTGAACGAGGCTGAGGATGCGAAGCTGCTCGGCCGTATGCTCGGGTTCGCGCGCGATCTGGCGCGCGAGGTCGGGATCGCCGAGCGGGGGTATCGCGTGGTGGTGAACACCAACGCCGACGGCGGGCAGACGGTGGCGCACCTGCATCTCCACGTGCTGGGGGGCCGGGCGATGCATTGGCCGCCGGGTTAAACCCTTGCGACGCCCTTCATGGCGGGCTAACTTTTTCAGTCCCTCATAGTTAGACGGGATCGGATGCCCGAAGTCATCATCCACGATGACGAGAGCTTCGAGCGTGCCCTCAAGCGCTTCAAGAAGAAGTGCGAGAAGGCGGGTATCCTCTCCGATCTGCGGAAGCACCGCCATTATGAAAAGCCGAGCGAGCGAAAGAAGCACAAGATGAACGCGGCGCGGCGCAAGAACCGCCGTCTGCGCCCCGCGTAATGGCGGAAAGCGTCCCCGAGCGGCTCCGCGCCGCGATGAATGAGGCTCGCAAACGACGCGATCAGGGGCGCACGGTTCTCCTCTCCACGATTCTCGCAGACCTCAAAAACCGCGAACTCGAGCTGCAGCACCCCGCCTCCGATGAGGAGGCGCACGAGGTGCTGCGTCGCGGGATCAAGCGACGCCGGGAAGCGGCCGAGCAGTACGTCGCCGCCCGGCGCTCCGACCTCGCTGACCGCGAGCTCGCCGAAGCGGCCGCGCTGGAAACTTTTCTCCCGCCGGCGGTCGATGCGGCGGAGATCCGGGCCGCGGTGCGGGCGGCGATCGGCGGCGGCGCCAAGGACCTCGGGGCCCTGATGAAGCAGGTCATGCCGCAGTTCAAAGGACGGGCGGACGGCAAGATGGTGAATCAGATCGCCCGCGAGGAGCTGGCGACGACCGTATGAGCGTCGGGGGAGGGGTGCCCCCCTCCGTGCTGGACACGCTCGAGTTTCCGGCCGCGCTGGAGCGGGTGGCCGTGCACGCCGTGTCGCCACTGGGCGCGGCGCGAGTCCGCGCCCGCACCCCCGCCATCGACCGGGACGCCATCCGCGAGTCGTTGGCGCAGGTGGCCGAGCTGGCCGCGCGCATCATTGCCGACGAGTCGATCCGCGCCGAACCGGTTCCTGATATCGGCCCGGTGCTCGAGCTGCTCGCCGTGCCGGGGAGCGTGCTCGAAGGCCCCGCCCTGGCCGACGTGGGGCGGGCTCTCGCCGCCGCGCGCGTGGTGGGGGCGGAGCTGGGGCATCTCGCGGCCCTGGCGCCTCGCAGCGCCGCGCTGCGCGTCGCGCTGCCGCCCAAGGAGCTCGAGACGCGCCTCGTGGAAGGGCTCGACCCGGACGGCACCGTGCGCGACGGTGCCTCCAAGGACCTGGCCCGCGCTCGCCAGGCGGTGCGGGAGACGCGGCAGCGCCTCGTCGCCAAGCTGGAGGCGATCCTGGCGCGGCTCGACCAGCGCGAGCGGGCGCCCGACGCGGGCGTGACGCTGCGCGGCGGCCGCTACGTGATCCCGGTACGCGGCACGGCGCGCTCTCAGCTGGGCGGGATCGTGCACGACGAATCGGCGAGCGGGACGACGCTGTTTGTCGAGCCTCCCGAAGCGATCGCCCTCGGCAACGAGCTGCGCGCGCACGAAGTGCAGGAGCAGCGCGAGGTGCTGCGGGTGCTGCGCGAGCTCACCGAGCGGCTCCGCCCGCAGCGGGAAGCGATCGCCGCCGCGTGGGACATGTGCGTCGCCTTCGACGATCTGTGTGCGCGCGCCCGCTACGCGATCGAGGTGAACGGCTGGCCACCCGCGATGGGCGAGGGACCGCTCGTGATCCGCGCCGGGCGCCACCCGTTGCTCGTCTCGGCCTCACCCCCTGTCCCCCTCTCCCTGTCGGGAGAGGGGGCACGAAAGCCGGCCGTCGTCCCCCCTCTCCGCATGGCGGAGAGGGGGTCAGGGGGTGAGGAAGAGGAGAGGGGGACGGGGGCTCTGGCCGTCCCGTTCGACCTGACGCTCGCGCCCGACGAATTCACTCTGCTCGTGTCCGGGCCCAACACGGGGGGCAAGACCGTGTTGATCAAAGCGGTCGGGCTGATCTGCTTGCTCGCGCAGAGCGGCGTCGTGCCCCCGGTGGGCCCGGAGTCGCAGCTTCCCGTCTTTCACGACGTCTTCGCCGACATCGGCGACCGGCAGTCGATCTCGGCCAGTCTCTCGACCTTTTCGGCACACGTCGCCGCGTTGCGTGACATCCTCGAGCGGGCCGGCGCCACCTCGCTCGTGCTGCTCGACGAGCTGGGGGGCGACACCGACCCGGCCGAGGGCGCGGCGCTCGCCGCGGCGGTGCTGCGCACCCTGACGCGCCGCCGCGCCGTCACCCTCGCCACGACGCACCTGGGCGCGTTGAAGCAGCTCGCCGCCCAGACTGTCGGCATCGTGAATGCGTCGCTCCAGTTCGACGCCGAGACGCTGACGCCGACCTATCGGCTGCTGAAAGGCGTGCCGGGCCGCTCCTATGGTCTCGCCATCGCGCGCCGGCTGGGCGTCGGCGCCGAGGTGCTGGCCGAGGCGGAGCGGGCGCTCCCCGACGCGGAACGCGCGCTCGACGCGCTGCTGGCCAGCGTGGAGCAGCGGGCGCGGGAGCTCGAGCTGCGGGCGCGCGAGCAGGAGGCCACCGCGGAGCAGCTGGGGGCGCGCGCGGCGGCGCTCGAATCCCGCGCGGCGACGCTCGCGACACGCGAGCGGGAGGTCGCCGAGCGGGCGGGAGCGCTGGAGCGGGAAGCGCGGGCACACGCGCGGAGCTACCTGCTCGAGGCGCGGCGCCGCGTGGAAGAGGCGCTCGCGGCGGCACGGGCGGCGGTGGACGAGGCGACGGCGCGAGAAGCGCGACGGCTGGTGGAGAAGGCGATCGAACGGACGGAGCACGAAACCGGGGAAACGGGAAAGGGGAAAGGGGAAGGGTGGCTCTCGCTGGACGACCTGAAGCGCCAGCGGCAGCCGCCCGCGACCGCCCGACCGCCTGACCGCCCGTCCGCCGCCTTTCCGACCGCCGCCTTTCCGACCGCCGCCGTCTCGAGCGAGGTGTCCCTCCGCGGCCTGCGGCTCGACGAGGCCGAAGGGCAGCTCCTCAAGGCGCTCGACGACGCCGTGCTCGCGGATCTCCCCTATCTGCGCGTCATTCACGGGAAGGGCACGGGCGCGGTGCGCAAGCTGGTGCACGGCATCCTCGCGCACGATGCCCGGGTGAAGCGCTTCGCCTTGGCGCCCCCGAACCAGGGCGGCGCGGGTGTCACGATCGTGGAATTCCGCGCCTGAGCATGATCCCCGACGACGTGATCGAGCAGGTGCGCGATGCCGCGGATCTGGTGGGGATCATCGGCGAGCACGTCGAGCTGAAGCGCACGGGGGCCGATTACCGCGGGCCCTGCCCGTTCCACGGGGGCACGCATCGCAACTTCGCCGTCATTCCCAAGAAGGGGATGTTCTATTGTTTCGTCTGCCACGAGGCCGGGGACGTTTTCACGTTCTTCATGAAGAAGCTCGGGATGGACTACCCGACCGCCGTGCGCGAGGTGGCGCGGCGCACCGGCATCACCATCCCTGAGCGCGCCACGCCCGCCGGCCCCGACCCGCTCGAGCCGCTGTTCGCGACCTTGGCGGCGGCGGCCGACTGGTACGCGCGGCAGCTGCGCGACAGCGCCGAGGCCGACGTCGCGCGCCGCTACCTGGAATCCCGCCACCTCGACCTGGAAACCGTGCTCCCCCTCGGCCTGGGGTACGCGCCCCCCCCCCCTGGCACGGCCTTTCTGGACGCGATGAAAAGCTTGGGGCTGCGCGATCCGGTGTTGCTGGAAGCGGGGCTGTTGGTTAAACGAGAGGACGGCACGCTGGTCCCGCGGTTCCGCGGCCGGCTGCTGTTTCCGATTCACGACCTGCGGGCTCGCGTCGTGGGCTTCGGCGGCCGGATCCTGGGGGCGGGGGAGCCCAAGTACCTGAACTCGCCCGACACGCCCGTCTTCCACAAGGGGAAGCTGCTGTACAACCTGCACATCGCGAAGCAGGCGATCCGCAAGGCCGAGCGCGCCATCCTGGTCGAGGGCTATTTCGACGTGCTGCGTCTCGCGCTCGCCGGCGTCGAGGAGGTCGTCGCGCCCCTGGGCACCGGCCTGACGTCAGAGCAGGCGGAGCTCGTCGCGCGCTACACCTCCCAGGTGGTGCTGCTGTACGACTCCGACGACGCCGGGCTGCGCGCCACGTTCCGGGCCGGGGACGAGCTGCTGCGCCACGGGCTGCGGGTGAGCGTGGCTACGCTCCCCCAGGGCGAGGACCCCGACACGATCGTGCAGCGGCGCGGTGACAAGGCGCTGGCGGAGACGCTCAAGGACGCGGTGGACGTGTTCGAGCGCAAGATCCAGCTGCTCGAGCGTAAGGGGCTGTTCGCCTCCCTCCCCGGGCGGCGGCGGGCGCTCGATCGCCTGCTGCCAAGCATCCGGGCCGCGCGCGATGCGATCACGCGGGACCTGTACGTCTCCCGCGCCGCGGAGGTCGTCGGGGTGCGGAAGGACGTGTTGGAGCGAGAGGCGGGAGGCGGGATGCGAGATGCGGGAGGGGGGACTCCGGCGGCGGGGCATCCGCCATCTCGCATCTCGCATCTCGATCTGCCCGCCGGCGCCGAGAAAGCTCTCCTGCTGCTCATGCTCGCCGGCGAGCCATGGAAGTCTCGCGTGCTCGAGGTGGTGGACGCGGAGAACTTCACGTCCGCGCCGTATCGAGCGGTGTTCGAGTCAGTGGTCGAGAAGGCGCCGGAGCGTCTCGACGAAGTGAGCGCCCGGGTGCTCGAGCGGCTCCACCAGGAGGGACTGGGCGGGGGCTCGCCCGATGCGATCTTCGAGAGCGCCATCGCCTCGATCGAGGCGGACCGCATCTCGAGGGAAATCGAGCGCATCAAAGGTGAGCTACCGCTCGTGTCGGGGGATGAACAACTCCGTCGCGTTCAAGAGCTACAGCAGCTCGTGGCTGAACGGAACGCCGAGCGGCCGACCTGGCAGATCGTCGAAAACGCGAGGAATGCAAGGAGGCGAGGTGCATCCGGAACTTGAAGCGCTGCTAGCCCTGCAGGAGAAGGACCAGGCGGTCGCCGATGCGGACGCGGCGCTCGCCGCGCTCGAGCCCGAGGTCGGAGCGCTGGACGAAGCCCTGGCCGCGGCGCAGCGGGCCCTGGACGGGACGCGCCGCGACATCCAGGCCGCGCACGATCGGCGCGATGAGCTCGAGGGAAAGATCGCGAGCTATCGCACGATGCAGGAGCAGCGGCGGCAGCGCCTCGAGTGGGTGCGTGGCGCCAAGGAGGCCTCTACCCTGATGGCCGAGCTGGACCTGGCGCGCTCGGTGCTGGCGAAGGAGGAGGCGGAGTTCATGCGCTCGGGGGACGCGGTCGGTGAGGCGGAGCGGCGCGCCGCCGAAGCGGAGAAGGCGCTCCAGGATCTGCACGCCGCGCAGGCCCCCGCGCGCGAGAGCCTGGCGGGGCGCCGCCAGGAGATCATGACCGAGCGCGAGCGGGCCCAGGCCGAGCGGGAAGGCGCGGCGGGGACGGTCGCCGCCGCCCTGCTGACGCGCTACGAGCGCATCCGGCGCGGCAAGGCGCCCCTCGCCCTATATCCTCTGCACGGGGATGCGTGCGGGCGGTGCTTTACGGCCGTCCCGACCCAGCGACGCGCCCTGATCCAGCGGGGCGCGTCGATCGAAGCGTGCGAAGCCTGCGGCGTGCTGCTGTACGCTGAATGATCCCGGCCCGGTGGGCCATCGCGGCGCGGCCGGACGCGTCGCTCACGACGGCCCTGGCCGCCGACCTCTCCATCCCCGAGGCGTTGGCGGCGCTGCTGGTGCAGCGCGGCCTCGCCGCGCCCGCGCTCGCCAAAGCCTTTCTCCGTCCCGACCTCGCCGGCCTGAGTGACCCCCGCGCCTGGGCCGACATGGCCCGCGCGACCGAGCTCGTCGCGGCGGCGGTGCGGTCGGGGACGCCGATCCTGGTGCACGGGGACTACGACGTGGACGGCCAGTGCGGCGCCGCTTTGTTGACGCGCGTGCTGCGCGCCGCCGGCGCCGTGGTGCACGCCTTTGTCCCCCATCGGCTACGCGACGGGTACGACTTCGGGCCGGCCGGCCTCGCGGAGGCGCGGCGCGTCGGCGCCGGCCTGATCATCACGTGTGACTGCGGCATCACCGCCGTGGACGCGGTGCGCGCGGCGCGCGCGACGGGAACCGACGTGATCGTCACCGACCACCACCTGCCGGGCGACGTCCTGCCCCCCGCCAGCGCCGTGCTCGACCCGCTGCGCGCCGACTGCCCCTCGGTGGAGAAAACGCTGTGCGGCGCCGGCGTCGCGTTCAAGCTGGCCCAGGCGCTGGCCGCGGAGCTGGGCCTGTCGCCCAACCTGCCGCTGCACTTCCTCGATTACGTCGCCCTCGCCACCGTCGCCGACGTGGTGCCGCTCGTGGGTGAGAACCGCACCCTGGTGCGCCACGGCCTCAAGCTGCTCGCCGACTCGCGCTGGACGGGGCTGCGGGCGCTGGTGGACGCGGCGGGGCTCGCTGGGAAGCCGCTGCGCGCGGGCCACCTGGGGTTCATCCTCGCCCCGCGCTTGAACGCCGCCGGACGCATCGGTGAGCCGACGGACGGCCTGCGGCTGCTCCTCACCGACTCTCCCGACGAGGCCGCGCGCTTGGCGCGCGACCTGGAGACGTTGAACGCGCGCCGCCAGGCGCTCGATCAGCGCATGCTCGACGAGGCGGTGACCGCCGCCGACGCGACGCTCTCCGCCGCCGACCGCGGGCTGGTGCTGGCGTCGGACCAGTGGCACCCCGGCGTCATCGGCATTGTGGCATCGCGCCTGGTGGAGCGCTACGGGCGGCCCACCTTCCTGATCGCGTGGGACGGGGAGGTGGGCCGGGGCTCCGGGCGGAGCGTGGTGGGGCTCGACCTGCACGCCGTGCTGCAGCGCGTGGCGCCGCTGCTCGAGAAGTACGGCGGGCACACCATGGCCGCGGGCCTCACCATCCGGCGCGATCGCTACGAGGCGTTTCGTGTTGCGTTTCTCCGCGCGACGGGCGAGCTTCTTGGCCCCGACGACCTGGTCCCCGCGCAGCGCGTCGATCTGGAGCTGCCCCTGGGCCTGGTGAGTGAGGAGCTGGAAAAGCTGATCCGCTACCTGGAGCCGTGCGGGCCCGGCAACCCGGCGCCGGTGTTCGGCGTACGCGGCGCCCGCGCCATCAACGCCCGGCGCGTGGGCGCGAACCACCTGCGGTTCCTCTTGGACGACGGGTCGGGCGTGCTCCAGGCGATCGGGTTCCAGTGGGCGGACGCCATCCCAGACGCCTGGCTCACCGGGCCGCTCGATGTGGCGTTCCGGCTGGAGCGCGACGAGTGGCAGGGGCGGACGACGCTGCAGGCGCGGGTGGCGGCGCTGGCGCCGGCGGAATGAAGCAATGCGGAATGGGGAATGGGGAATGCGGAATGTCAGTGTGAGCCTCGCACGACGAGCGATCTTGCACGTCAATTCCGCATTCCGCATTCCGAACTCCGCATTCCGGGGGGGGACGAAGTGTGGTTCGGATAATCGCAGGGGAGTTCAAAGGTCGGCGTCTCAAGACCCCCGCGACCGACAAGATCCGGCCGACCGCGGATCGCGTGCGCGAGGCGTGGTTCAGCATCCTGCAGCGCTCCATTCGGGGGGCACGGGTGCTCGACCTGTACGCGGGATCGGGTGCCCTCGGCCTGGAGGCGCTGTCGCGCGGCGCGGCCACGGCCGACTTCGTCGAGCTGCATCGTCGCGCTACGCGCCAACGTGAAGACGCTCAGCGTCGCCGACCGCACGACCATCCACCGCCGTGACGCCCTCAAGTTCGCCGAGCAGCTGCACCCGGGGCAGTACGACGTGGCGTTCGCCGATCCGCCGTACGCCAGCGGGCAGGCCGCCCTGCTCGTCGCGATGTTTCGCATGACGCCGTTCGCGCGGGTCTTCTCGATCGAGCACCCCGCCGACCAGCCGACCCCGGGCGACGAGACCCGCCGCTACGGCGACACCGGCGTCACCTTCATCTACGCCCCGTGAGCGCGCCCCCCGCGCCCCCCTCCGCGTCGCGCGTCGCCGTCTATCCGGGCTCCTTCGATCCGATTACCCGCGGGCACGCGGACATCGTGGAGCGCTCGCTGCGCTTCGCCGACCGGGTCATCGTGGCGGTCGCCGTCAACGCCGCCAAGCAGCCGTTGTTCAGCGTCGAGGAGCGGCTGGCCCTTATCCGCCGGGCTGTGTCTCATCCGTCCGTGGAGGTGCGCTCGTTCGACGGCCTGCTGGTGGACTTCGCGCGCCGCGCCGGCGCCACGATGATCGTGCGGGGGCTGCGCGCCGTGAGCGACTTCGAGTACGAGTTCCAGATGGCGCTGATGAACCGCAACCTCGAGCCCGCGCTCGAGACCGTCTTTCTCGTCCCGGCCTTGGACCTCACGTATCTCAGCTCGAGCCTGGTGCGCGAGGTGGCGCGCCACGGGGGCGACGTCTCCCAGCTCGTCCACTCGGCGGTCCTGCAGGCGCTGCGCGACAAGTTCGCGAAGTGAGCTTTCGCGAGCGTGTGTACGAGCGAGCGCGACGCGCCGGGCGGCGCATCGTGCTGCCGGAGGGCGGCGATCCCCGGGTGCAGGACGCGGCTCGGCGGCTCGCGGCCGCGGGGCTCGGGAGCGTGGAGGTGCTGGGCGACGTGAGCCGGGATCCGCGGCGCGCCGCGGGCGCGCGGCTCCTGCAGGAGCGCCGGCCCGACCACTTTGCGACGCCTGAGGCCGCGGCGGCGGCCCTCGACCATCCGCTGACCTTCGGGGCCGCGCTTGTCGCTCTGGGCGCCGCGGACGTGATGGTGGGGGGCGTGGGGTATCCTACGGCCGACACCATCCGCGCCGCGCTCTGGACCGTGGGTGCCGCGCCGGGCGTCGCGACGGTCTCGGGCGCGTTCTACATGGTGCGCGAGGAGACCGTGCTGACCTTCACGGACTGCGCCGTGGTGCCGGACCCCGATCCGGAGCAGCTTGCGGACATCGCCCTCGCCGCGGCGCGCGAGCGGCGCCGGATCGTGGGCGACGAGCCCGTGGTCGCGTTCCTCTCTTACAGCACCAAGGGGAGCGCCGCGGGCCCCCGGGTGGACCGCGTGCGGGAGGGTGTGGCGGCGCTGGCGCGCCGCCGCCCGGACTTCGCCTATGACGGCGAGCTCCAGGGCGACGCGGCGCTCGCGCCCGACGTGGCGGCGCGCAAGGCCGCGGGCGGTGGCGTGGCGGGGCGCGCCAACGTGCTGGTGTTTCCCGATCTTGACAGCGGCAACATCGCCTACAAACTGGTGCAACGCCTGGGCGGCTGGACGGCGCTCGGGCCGCTGCTCCAGGGCCTCGCGCGCCCCGTCGCCGACCTGTCGCGGGGCGCTAGCGCCGACGATATTGTGGACACGGCGGCGATCGCCGTCCTTCAAGCCGAGGAGCGGGCATGACCTTCACTCTGCACAAGGACAAGCGCGGCGTCGCGGTGGTCGGCGTGGACGGCCAGCTGATCGTCGGCAACCGCCAGGAGCTGAAGCAGAAGGTGCTCGACGCGATCGACGCGGGGTCGCGGAAGTTCGTCATCGACTTCACGAGCACGGGCTACATCGACTCGTCGGGGCTGGGCGTCCTCGTCTCACTGTCCAAGAAGATCCGCGAGCAGGGCGGCGAGCTGCGGCTCGCGGGCCTGAACGAGGATCTCCAGACCCTGTTCGAGCTGACGAAGCTCGACACCCTCTTCGCCATCACCAAGACCCCCGAGGAGGCGCTCGCCGCCTTCTAGCTGCTCGTGACCACGCCGCTGCGCCTCGATGTCCGCCGCCCCGGTGGGGCGGGATCTCCGGTCGAGCTGTCGCTGGACGTCCCGTCGGACCTGGACTACGTCGGTCCAGCGGTGGAGCTGATCGTCGCCTCCTGGCCGAGCAGTCCCCTCTCCCCGCGCCGCGTGCGCTTCAACCTCCGCACCGCCCTCGCCGAAGCCCTGAGCAACGCGATCGCCTACGGGAACCGCTACGATCCCGCCAAGGTGGTGCGGGTGCGGGCCGAAGTGAGCCCCGAGGTGGTGCGCGTCCATGTGGTGGACGACGGCGAGGGCTTCGACCCGGACGCGGTGCCCGACCCGACCCTCCCCCACAACCTCGCGCGCGAGGACGGACGCGGCCTGTTCGTGCTGCGTCACCTCGTCGATCACGTGTCGTTCAACGACAAGGGAAACGCCATTTGCCTGACGCTCCGAGCGGGCTGACCCGGCTCGACCGGCTGCTACCCGCACTCGAGGGGCTGAGCGGTGCCAAATTGCGAGTTTGGAGCCAGGCGGCCGCGCCGGCGGGGACGATGGGCGTGCAGGTGCTCGCCGGTCCGACTCCGGCTTGGACGGCGTGGCTGAACGGGACGCGGGACAGTGGCCGGCTCGAGACGCCGGAGGGACCCGCGTGGTTCGAGCGCGTGCCGGACGCCGAGGGGGTGTGGCTCGAGGTGCGTGATGGCGGCGGCGAACCGCGGGAGAGCGTCACGCGGCAGGCGCTGGCGCAGGTCGTCGGCTCGGTGCTCGCGACCGAGCGCGAGGCGGCGCAGGTCGCGGCGGAGCTGTCGGAGCGGTACGAGGAAATCGACCTCATCTACACGATCAGCGAGATCCTCGGCCACACCATCCGCCTGGACGAGGCGGCGCAGCGCATCGTCACCGAGGTCTCGACCGTGGTCGGCGCCCGGCGCGCGACGCTGCTCGTCTTCGACGAGGAGCGGCGCGTGCTGCGGGTCGTGGCGGCCCGGGGGATCGACCCCCAAGAGATGGACCCGAGCGGCATGGAGGGGATCGAGCCGGACGACGTCTGCTCGGTCGCCGCCCGGGCGTTCCGTGAGGGGCGGATCATCGCCTACGATCCGACCGATGCGGCAGCCGAGAATCCCGGCTGTGGGGAAGGACGCCGCTACAAGGGGAAGGCGTTTCTCTCGGTCCCCGTGCTGTACGGAGCGCCCGGGCAGCCGTCGCGCCCCATCGGGGTCATCAACCTGACGGACCGGCTGGGTGAGGACGCCTTCACGGCAGGGGACCGCAAGCTGGTCGCCGCGATCGCGAATCAGATCGGCGCCGCGATTGAGAACGCCCGGCTCGCGGCGCGCGATCTGGGCCAGCAGCAGATGCGGCGGGAGCTCGAGCTCGCTCGCGACCTGCAGCTCAAGCTGTTGCCCTCGCCCCTCGTGGTCGCCGCGCGCGCTGACGTCGCCGCCCGGTGCCGCCAGGCCGAATCGGTGGGCGGCGACTTCTACAACCTCCTCAATCTCCCGGGTGAGCGCATCGGCGTCATGATCGGGGACGTGACGAGCCACGGGTTCGGCGCCGCCCTGATCATGGCGCTCGTGATGGCGGCGTCCGGCATCCACGGCGAAGCAGCCGATTCCCCGAGCGACGCCCTGACGCTGCTCGAGCGATCCCTCACCGAAGAGCTGGCGCGCACCGAGATGTTCCTCACCCTGTTCTACGGGGTGATCGATCGGCGGGGGGGGCGGCTCACCTACGCCAACGCGGGCCACCCCCACGCCTGGGGCGTGGATGGGACGACGGGGGAGGCCACGCGGCTCGCCGCGACCCGCCCCCCGCTCGGCCTCGCGACCGATGCGGGACGGGACGAAGTGCGCCTGTGGCGGCCCAAACGCGACATCCTCTGCGTCTTCACCGACGGCATCGTGGACGCCCTGAGCGAGACCGGCGCGCGCTTCGGCGAAGAGCGGGTCCTGGGACACGTCCGGGCCCTGCGCGAGCGTCACACGCGCGACATCCTGGAAGCGATCTATGCCGACGTGGCGGCGTTCACCGGTGGCGCGCAGGCCACGGACGACCGCACCCTGGTGCTCCTCAAGGTGTGACGCGCCTCGGCCAGCATTTCCTCGCCGACCCCCATTTGCTCCGAACGATCGCCGCCGCGCTCGACCCGCGGCAGAGCGACGTCGTGCTCGAGATCGGGCCGGGAACGGGAACACTCACGCGCATCCTCGCGCCGCAAGTCGGACGGCTCATCGCGATCGAACGGGACCGGCGGCTCGCTTCCGAATGCGGATTGCGGATTGCGGAATGCGGAATTGACAATACCGCCATCGTGGAGGGGGACGCGCTCACCATCGACTGGCACGGCCTCCTCGACGATTACCTTGACATTCCGCATTCCGCATTCCCCATTCCGCATTTCAAGGTGATCGGAAACATCCCCTATTACATCACCTCGCCGCTCATTGCCAAGGCGCTCACCCCGCCGCTGCCGGAGCGGGTGGTGCTGCTGGTGCAGCGAGAAGTGGCGGACCGGTTGGCCGCCCGGCCCGGGAGCAAGCAGTACGGGGCACTCTCCGTCGGCGTGCAGGCGGTGTGCGGCGTGGAGAAGCTGCTGCGGGTGCGCGCCGGGGCATTCCGCCCGCCTCCCAAGGTGGACAGCACGCTGGTGCGGCTCACGCCCCTGCCGCAGCCCCTCGTAGGACCGGAGGAAACCGCGGCGTTCCGGGCGTTCGTGACGGCGTGCTTCAGCCGGCGCCGCAAGCAGCTGCGCAACGCCGTCATGGCCGCGACGGGCAAGCCGGCCACGGCCGTGAGCGCCCTGCTCGCGGCGCAGGGCCTCGACCCTGGGGCGCGGCCGGAGCGGGTGGCGCCCGGGGATTTTGCCAGGCTCTTGCGCGGGAGTCGCCAATTGTGAAATAGTTCACAATATGCGGAAGATCGCCCAGAGCACCGTACGCCGCCTCTCGCTCTACCTTCGGTTTCTCGAGCACTCCCACGGGCAGGGCCACACCACCATCTCCTCCGCCGACCTCGCCCGCCGCGGCGCCACGACCTCGGCCCAGGTGCGCAAGGACCTGTCCTTCTTCGGCTCCTTCGGCAAGCGGGGACTGGGCTACCCGGTGAGCGAGCTCGCCGCGCGCCTGCGCGACATCCTCGGCCTGCGGCGCACCTATCGCGTCATCGTCATCGGGGCCGGTCGCATCGGCGGCGCCCTGGTGCAATATCCCGGCTTTCGCCAGCGCGGCTTCAACGTCGCGGCGATATACGACAGCGACCCCAAGAAGGTGGGCGCTCGCTGGAACGGCCTGGTGGTGCGGGACGTCGACCACCTCGAGCCCGACCTCAAGCGGGAGCCGAGCGACATCGCGATCGTCGTCACTCCGGCCGACGCCGCCCAGGACGTCGCCGACCGGCTGGTGCACGCCGGGGTGAAGGCGATCCTCAACTTCGCCCCCGTGCAGCTCTCGGTGCCGAGCGACGTCGTCGTGAAATCCGTGAACATGGCGCTCGAGCTCGAGACGCTCAGCTTCGCGCTGGCGAACCGGTAGGGACCAATGCGGAATTCGGAGTGCGGAATGCGGAATTGATCGGACCGGTTTCGAGTCCCTGAGTATCCATCGGCGAGCGAACCCGCCCTTCCATTCCGCATTCCGAATTCCCCATTCCGCATTTGCTTACATTCCCGCCCATGCCCCCCGTCCAGGTCACCTCCGAGATCGGTCCCCTCCGGGCGGTGCTCGTCCACACCCCCGGCCGTGAGCTCGTCGCCGTCACGCCCGCCAACCGGGAAGCCTATCTCTACGACGACGTCATCGACCTCGACCTCGCTGAGCGGGAGCACCGCCGTTTCGTGGCGGTGCTGCAACGGTTCGCGCAGGTGTACGAGGTGCGCACGCTGCTGACCGAGCTCGCGGGCCAGCCGGAGGTACGCGAGTTCCTGGTGACGCGGGCCCTGGAGGTGGTGCCCTCGGACGCGCTCGCGAAGCAGCTCGCCCCGCTCTCCGCCGGCGAGCTCGTGGCGCTGATGATCGAGGGCGCGCTCGAGGAGGCGGGCCCCATCGCCCGCGCCTTGAACGAGACGCGCTACGCCCTCCCCCCGCTCCCGAACCTGTTCTTCACGCGGGATGCCGGCATCGTGATCGGCGCTCACGCGATCGTCGGCTCGATGCGCCACGGCGTGCGGTGGACGGAGGAGCTGCTCGTGAAGGCGCTGTTCCGCTATCACCCCTGTCTCGAAAACGCCGGCATCCTGTATGATGGCTCGGAGGAGAAGCGCAGCAACTACACACTCGAGGGCGGGGACGTCCACCCGCTGCGGCCCGATCTGCTCGTGCTGGGGTTCAGCGAGCGCTCCAGCCCGGCGGCCCTGGACCACCTGTGCGACCTCGTGTTCGAGCACTGCGGCGTGACGGACGCCATCGTGGTCGTACTGCCCAACGAGCGGACGGCGATCCACCTGGACATGATCTTCACGCAGCTCGACAGCGAGCTGTGCTGCGTGTACCCCCCGCACTTCGTCGGCGCGGAGCGGCTCGCGGTGTTGCATCGCCGTAAGCGCTCCCGCGGGGTGAAGGAGATGCCCAACTTCTTCGCCGCGCTGCAGGCCGTGGACCACCCGCTGGAGCCGGTGTTCTGCGGCGGCGCCAGCCGACCCCTGCAGGAGCGGGAGCAGTGGTCCAGCGCCTGCAACTTCTTCGCCGTGCGTCCCGGCGTGGTGCTGACCTACGACCGCAACGAAGCCACCCTCGCCGAGCTCGAGCGCGCAGGCTTCGCGGTCGCGCCGGCGGAGCGCGTCGGGAGCGACGACGTGCCGGACGGAGACGCGGCGGGGACGGGGGAGGGAAGGCGCACGGCGATCACGCTCGAGGGGAGTGAGCTGGTGCGCGGCGGTGGCGGCCCGCGCTGCATGACGCTGCCGCTGCGGCGGGACGAGCTTTGAAAATGCGGAATTCGGAATGCGGAATGTGGAATGGCAGTTGCGATGTCGCGCGGCGAACCATCCTTCATTTCAATTCCGCATTCCGCATTCCACATTCCGCATTTGTGTGATGCTGCACAGCACGTTCAGGGTTGGTCGGCTGACGTGTCACGCCCTCGAGGCCGGCATGCAGCACCTGGACGGCGGTGCGATGTTCGGCGTCGTGCCGAAGCCGCTGTGGGAACGCCGCATCGCCGCGGACGAGCGCAACCGCATCCCCCTCGCCCTGCGCTGTCTGCTTGTGGAGCACGACGATGGGCTGGTGCTGATCGATACTGGCCTGGGCAACAAGGAGGACGCGAAATTCCGCAACATCTACGGCGTGGCGAATGCCGGGACCCACGGCCCCACCCAGCTCGAGGATGCCCTGTTCGAGCTGGGCCATCGACCCGACGACGTGCGCTGGGTGATCAACACCCACCTGCACTTCGATCACGCGGGGGGCAATACCTGGCGCGACCCCGGGGGCGCGGTGTCGCTGAGCTTTCCCCAGGCACGCTACGTCGTGCAGCAGCAGGAGCTCGAGTTCGCGCGGCACGTGAACGAGCGGACCGCGGCGAGCTATCTGGCCGGGAACTTCGAGCGTGTCCCCTTCACCCTGGTGCGGGGTGAGGCGGAGCCGCTGCCGGGGATTCGCTGCCTGCCGACGCCCGGCCATGTGCCCTACCACCAATCGATCCTGCTCGAGAGCGCCGGCGAGCGGGGCTGCTTCGTCGCCGACCTCGTCCCCACCACCGCCCACCTACCGCTCCCCTGGATCATGGGCTACGACCTGGAGCCGCTCGTGACGCTCGAGTCGAAGCGCCGGCTGTACGCGCGTGCGGAGGCGGAGGGATGGCTGCTGTGGTTTGAGCACGATCCCGACGTGGTGGCGGGACGCCTGGCGCGCGAGGGCAAGAGCTTCGGGCTTGTGGAGCCGTTCCGGCGCGGCTAACTTCGTGCCGAACATACGGTAAGCGGGCGCCGCGAGCGCCTCTTTTTGTTTGTCTTACTCGAGGAGGAGAACCGCACCTGGCGATCGAAAGCACAAATAAGGCGCCGCGCACCCGAGTGAACCGGCAGATCCGTATCAGCCCCCTTCGGGTGATCGCTCCCGACGGCGAGCAGCTCGGGGTGATGACCGTCGAGGAAGCGCTGGCGGCGGCGCAGCAACGGGGCCTCGACCTGGTCGAAGTGGCGCCACTGGCCCGGCCCCCCGTGGTCAAGATCATGGACTACGGCAAGTTCAAGTTCGAGCAGGCCAAGGCGGCGCGGGCGGCGAAAAAGAAGCAGCACGTGATTCATCTCAAGGAAGTGAAATTCCGGCCGGGCATCGACGATCACGACTTCGCCTTCAAGACGCGCCATGCGCGCGAGTTCCTGAGCGACGGTAACAAAGTGAAGGTGACGATGATGTACCGCGGCCGGCAGATGGCGCACATCGACCTGGGCCGCGAGGTGCTCGATCGGGTCGCGAACGAGCTGAAAGACGTCGCCAAGATCGAGCAGGAGCCCAAGCTCGAAGGTCGCAACATGTCGATGGTGCTGGGGCCGAAATGACAAGCTAATAGCGAGGTTTTCCATGCCGAAACAGAAATCGAAGCGCGCGCTCCGCAAGCGCGTGCGCTTGACGGGACGGGGCCGGCTGCGCCGCCATCGCGCCTACAAGAGCCACATCCTGACCAAGAAGCACCCCAAGCGGAAGCGCCACCTGCGCAAGGGCGCCCTCGTCTCGCATGCCGACGAACGCCGCCTCAAGCGCCTGCTGATGGCGTAAGGAGACTGCGATGCCTCGCGTCAAAAGCAACGTCGCGCGCCTGAAGCGCAAGAACAAAGTGATGAAGCTCGCCAAGGGCTACTGGGGCGGGCGCAGCAAGCTCTGGAAGGCCGCGAAGGAGACGGTGGAGCGGGCGCAGAAGTACGCCTACCGCGACCGGCGCCGCCGCAAAGGGGACTTCCGGCGCCTCTGGATCACCCGCATCAACGCGGCCGCGCGGCTCCACGAACTGTCGTACAGCCGCCTCATGCACGGGCTGCGCCGGGCCGGCGTCGAGATCAACCGCAAGGTCCTGGCCGATCTCGCCGTGCGGGACGCCAAGGCATTCGAGCAGCTCGCGGAGGTCGCGAAGCAGGCCCTCTGACCATGCGCGACCTCCTGGCAGCCGTCACCGCGCTGCGGGAGCGTCTGGGCGAGATTCCGCAGGCGGACGAACGCCGGCTCCAGGATCTCAAGACGGAGATCCTGGGACGCAAAGCCGGCGCCCTCACGAAGATCCTCGGGGCCCTCCCCGACCTGACGCCCGCCGACCGCAAAGCGGTCGGCGCGACTGCCAACGTCCTGAAGCGCGACTTCGAGGCGGCGTTCGCCGCGCGCGAGCGCGAGCTGGCCCGCGCCGCCCGCGCCCCGGGAGGGGGTGCGGGGGGCGGCGCGGACCTGACCATGCCGGGCCGCGCCACCTGGCGCGGCGGCCTCCATCTCGTGACCCAGGTCGTGGACGAGATCTACGACATCTTCCGCGAGCTCGGGTTCACGCGCGCCGTAGGCCCCGAGGCGGAGACCGAGTGGTACAACTTCGGCGCGCTCAACTTTCCCAAAGACCACCCGGCCATCGATGCCCAGGACTCGTTTTACCTGGGGGAGGGCGTCCTGCTGCGCACCCACACCTCTCCCGTGCAGGTGCGCACCATGGAGCGGTTCCCGCCGCCGATCCGAGTGGTGTCGCCGGGCCAGTGCTATCGCCGCGACCCCTTCGATCCCTCCCACTCCCCTGTGTTCGAGCAGATCGAGGGATTGGTCGTGGACGAAGGCGTCAGCTTCGTCGACCTGAAGGCCACGCTCGGGGCGTTCGCGCGCCGCTTCTTCGGCCCCGACACGGCCACCCGGTTCTCACCATCCTATTTTCCGTTCACCGAGCCGTCCGCCGACATGCAGGTGAGCTGCTCCGTGTGCCGCGGCGCGGGCTGCCCCACTTGCAAGCACACCGGGTGGATGGAGATCCTGGGCTCCGGCATGGTTCACCCCGCCGTGCTCGAGAATTGCCGCCTCGATCCCGAGCGTTACACCGGGTTCGCCTTCGGGATGGGCCCGCACCGTATCGCCATGGTGCGGCACGGCATTCCCGACATCCGGCTGTTCTTCGAGAGCGACGTCCGGTTCCTCTCCCAGTTCACCGGCGGGGGGGGATGGGGACGGGGAGGGGGGAGCGCGCCGTGATCGTGTCGCGCCGCTGGCTCGAAGCCCTGCTGGGGCGGCCGCTCGACCCGCGCGACTTGGAGCAGCGGCTCAGCGCGCTGGGCGCCCCGGTCGAGGGGATCGTCCCCCGCCACCAGGACCTGGGCGACGTACTGGTCGCCCGCGTGATCGAGGTCAAGAAACACCCCAACGCCGACCGCCTCTCCCTCTGTCTGGTCGACGCCGGTGCAGCGGGCGGACCGGTCGAGGTCGTGTGCGGCGCGCCCAATGTGCAGCCGGGCAAGACGTATCCCTACGCCGCCGTCGGAGCGATGCTGCCCGGCGGGACGAAACTCGAGCGCAAGAAGATCCGCGGCGTCGAGTCGAACGGCATGCTGTGCTCGCCCCGCGAGCTGGGCCTGGGCGACGACCACTCGGGGATCCTCGAGCTCGACACCGATGCCGCGCCCGGGACGCGATTCCTCGACGCCCTCCCGATCGACGACCACCAAATCGTCATCGAGGTGACCCCCAACCGCCCGGACCTGCTGTGTCACAAGGGGGTCGCGCGGGAGTTGGGAGCTTCGCTGGGGGCGCCGGTGAAGCTGCCGGAGATGCCGGGCGGACAGAAAGGCGGCGGTCGGGAAGGCGGCGGTCGGAAAAGCGGCGGTCAGCCATGGGCGCCCGTCCGCCTGACCGCCGCCTCATCGTCCGCCGCCTCATCGACCGCCGGTGTTGTGGACGGCGTGGAGGTTCGCCTGGAGGATCGCGAGGGCTGCCCCAGGTATATGGCGGCCGTCATTCGCGGAGTGCGTGTGGGGGGGAGCCCGCCATGGCTCGCCCGGCGGCTCACGAGCATCGGACAGCGGACCATCAACAACGTCGTCGATGCGACGAACTACATCCTGTTCGAGCTGAACCAACCGCTCCACGCGTTCGACCTCGCAAAGCTCTCGGGCCCCGCCGTCGTGATCCGCCGCGCGCGCGCGGGAGAGCGGATCGTCACCCTGGACGGCGTGGAGCGCACGCTCACGCCCGAAATGACCGCCATCTGCGACGCGGAGCGACCGACCATCGTGGCGGGCGTGATGGGGAGCGCCGAGTCCGAGGTGACGCCCGCGACCACCGACCTGGTCCTCGAGTGCGCCTACTTCCAGCCGACTCGCGTGCGGCGCACGCGGCGCGCGCTTGGGTTGTCGAGCGAATCGAGCTATCGCTTCGAGCGGGGGATCGACCTGCTCGGCCTGCCGGACGCGTTGCGCCGCGCCGTCGACGTGATCGTCGCGGTCGCGGGCGGCGAGCTGCGCGAGCCGCCCCTCGACCTGTGGCCGGCCCCTGTTCAGGAGCAGACGATCTTCCTCCGCCCCGAGCGGGTGGCGCATCTCCTGGGGACCGCAGTCGAGCGCGACGCCATCGAGCGGCTGCTCTCGAGCATCGGGTTCTTCGTGGCGCCCAAGGAGGCGCGGCTCGCGGTCCAGGTGCCCGGCTGGCGGCCCGACGTGACGCGCGAGGTGGATCTGATCGAAGAAGTGGCCCGGCTCAAGGGCTACGATGCCTTTCCCGACGAGCTGCGCCCGTATCGCCCCGGGACCGTGCCCGACGCCCCGCTCGAGCGCGCCAAGGCGCGCGTGCGCGCCGAGCTTGCGAGCGCGGGCCTCCTTGAGGCGCGGACCTTCCCGTTGGGCGCAAGCGACGGCCCCGATGCCGTCCAGGTGCTGAATCCCATGTCCGCCGACGAGGCCCACCTGCGGACGCGGTTGCTGCCGGGACTGGTCCGACGCGTGGAGCACAACTGGGCGGCGCGAGCCCGTGACATCCGGCTGTTCGAGGTGGGGACGGTGTTCCGGCAGGGGAAAGGGGAAGGGGGAAAGGGAAAAGGGGGGGTCGAGGAGTGGACGTCCGTCGCGGCCGCGCTGACCGGCGCGCGGCGGCCGCCGCACTGGAGCGAAGCTGCGAAAGTACCTGATATGGACATATGGGACTTGAAGCACCACTTTGAGTTAGCGCTCACCGCGGCTGCCCCGGATTGCGACGTGCGACCTGTGGCGGGCGGGGGGGTGGCTTGGGAGGCGGTGCGACGGGGTGGGGAGGACGTGATGGGCTGGGCCGGGGCGCTTGAGGCAGACGCCCCCGTGTGGGCGGCGCCCCTGTACGGCTTCGAGGTGCGGCTCGAGCTGACGGCGCCGCTGCAGCCGCTCTATCGGGCGCTGCCGCAGACGCCGCCCGTGGAGCGCGACGTGGCGCTGGTGCTGCCGCCGGGAGTGACGGCGGCGGCGGTAGCGGACGTGCTGCGCCGCGCCGGCGGCGCGCTGCTCGAGACGCTCGCCGTATTCGACGAGTACCGCGGTCCGGGGATCCCAGCCGACCACCGCAGCGTGGCGTGGCATCTGTCGTTCCGCGATCCCGAGGGGAGCCGCACGCTGCGCGAGGCCGAGGTCGACAAGCTCCTGGCGGCGGCACTCAAGGCGTTGGAGGAAGAGCTTGGCATACGACGGAGAGCGGGCTGATGCGCGGGCCCTGGACCAGCTCGAAACGATTCTGCGCCACGTGGCGGACGAGCTGGCTTCGTGGCACGCGCGCGCCCTCAAGACCGAGACCGAGCTCAAGGAGCGGGGCGGCGGGAGCGGGGGGAGCGGGGGGGGCCGGCTCGATCCCGAGGTGCGCAATCGCATCGCGGATCTGGAGCAGGAGAACAAGCAGCTGCGGCAGCGGGTCGAGGCGGCTCGGGCGCGGGTGGGGGAGCTGTTGGGACGGCTGACGTTCCTCGAGGACCAGGCCCGCGAGACGGCCGCGAGTTCTAGGGGAGGGGGAGGGGGAGTGGGAGGAGGAGGAGGGGGGGGAGCGGCGTCGTGAGCACCAAGAAGCACGCCGTCAAGGTGATGATCGGTGGCGAGGAGTACACCGTGCGCTCCGATCTGCCGCCGGAGTACACGCGCGAGGTGGCGGCGTACGTCGATCAGGCCCTGAAGAAGGTGCTGGCGCAGGGCCCGATCGTGGAGATTCACAAGGCGGCGATTCTCGCGGCGCTCGACATCACGAACGAGCTGTTCCAGGCGAAGAAGGGGGAGCGCGAGGTCGCCGCGCGGCTGACGGCGTTGGCCGACGACCTGGTGAAGATGCTGCCGCCCGCCAAGCGAAAACTCGTGGCACTCCAATAGACATCTCGGTGGTCTTTGCCCGCTAGGCTCATCGACGGCAGTGCCGTCGGCGGAGCGATGCGTGCCGAGCTCGCCGGGGAGATCGCGGCGCTGAGCCGGCGCGGCGTGACGCCGGGGCTCGCCGCCGTGCTCGTGGGGGACAATGTGGCCTCGCACACCTACGTCCGGATGAAGGGCAAGGCGAGCGAGGAAGCGGGCTTGTATCACGAGACCTTCCAGCTTGCGGCGCGGACGTCGGAAGCCGAGCTGCTGGCGCTGGTGGACCGGCTGAACGCCGATCCCAAGATTCACGGCATCCTCGTGCAGCTGCCTCTGCCGCGGCAGATCGACGCGGCTCGCGTCCTGCGCCGGGTGGACCCGCGCAAAGACGTGGACGGTTTCCACCCGGAGAACGTGGGGAAGCTGGTGATCGGGGATCCCAGCGGCTTCCGCCCGGCCACGCCATACGGCGTGCAGCAGCTTCTCATCCGCAGCGGGATCGAGACCAACGGGCGCCACGCGGTCGTGGTGGGCCGGTCGATCATCGTGGGCCGGCCGATGGCGTTGCTGCTGCTCCAGGACGGTCCGGGCGGTAACGCGACGGTTACGGTGTGCCACTCACGCACGCGCGATATTGGATCGGTCACGCGGCCCGCCGACATCCTGATCGTCGCGATCGGGAAACCCGAGTTCGTGACAGGGGACATGGTCAAGCCCGGGGCCACCGTGATCGACGTGGGCACGAGTCGCGTGGACGACCCGACGCACAAGAAGGGGTACCGCCTCGTGGGTGATGTGAAGTTCGCCGAGGTGCGGGAGGTGGCGGGGGCGATCACCCCCGTACCGGGGGGGGTGGGACCGATGACGATCACCATGCTGCTGTACAACACGGTGCAGGCGGCGCGGCAGTGGGCGCCGGCCTAGATCTGTTCGCCGCCGCCTCGGCGGAGGGAGCCTGGACCGTGGGCGAGGTGACGCGCCGGGCGCGCGCCGTCCTCGAGGCGGGGCTGCCGCCGCTGTGGGTGCGCGGTGAAGTCTCGGGCTTCAAGCGCTGGCAGAGCGGCCACTGGTACTTCGCGTTGCGCGACCGTACGGCGCAGCTGCGGTGCGTGATGTTCGCGCGCGACAACCGGCGGCTGCCGGGCGCCCCGGCGGATGGGACGCAGGTGTTCGTGTTTGGCCGGCCCACGGTGTGGGAAGAGAAGGGGGAGCTCCGCCTCACCGTCCTCGAGCTGCTCTCGACCGAGGCCGGCGGGCTGTGGCAGCTCGCCTTCGAGAAGGCGAAAGCGGCCCTGGCGAAGGACGGCCTGCTCGACGCCGCGCGCAAGCGCCGGCTCCCGGCCTACGCACAGCGCATCGCGGTGATCACGAGCCCCGACGCGGCGGCGCTCAAGGACATCGTTGCCGTGGTGGAGCGCCGCTGGCCCCTGGCGGAGCTCGTCGTCATCCCCGCCCGCGTGCAGGGGGAGGGCGCCGTCGCGGAGATCTGTGCCGCCTTCGCCGCGCTGGGGCGCATCCCGGCCCTCGACGTCGCCATCGTCGGCCGTGGCGGCGGCTCGAAGGAGGACCTCTGGACGTTCAACAGCGAGCGCGTGGCGCGCGCCGTGGCGGCGGCGCCCGTCCCCGTGATCTCGGCCGTGGGCCACGAGACCGACGTGACTCTGTGCGACTTGGTCGCGGATTTCCGGGCCCCGACGCCCTCGGCGGCGGCGGCCGCGGCGACGCCCGATCGCGCCGAGGTGCTCGAGCACCTGGCGCACGTGGGTGCCCGGCTCGCGCGCGCGCTCGCTACGCGAGTCGAGCTGGCGGGCGAGCGCGGGGACCGCAGCCTCGACCGCCTGGTGGGTGCGACGACGCTGCGCCTCGAGCGGCAGCGCCACCGGCTCGCCGCGCTCGGCGGCCGGCTCGATGCCCTCTCGCCCCTCAAGATCCTCGAGCGCGGGTACGCCGTGGCGCGCGACGCCGATGGGCGCGTGCTCAAGCGCACGACCCAGTTCCCGCCCGGCCTCCCCTTCCGGCTACGTCTGTCGGACGGCGAGGTGGCGGCCCGGGTTGCGGGGTCCTGATGACGCCGTCCCCTCCTCCTCCTCCGGCGCCGTCGTTCGGGGAGCAGCTCGAGCGGCTGGAAGAGATCGTGCGGCGGCTCGAGTCGCAGGAGCTCGACCTCGACGAGTCGCTCAAGCTGTTCGAGGAAGGCATCGAGCGGCTGCGCGCGGTGCGCGAGCGGCTCGCTGCGGCGGAGGCCAAAGTCAAGCAGATCCTCGGGCGTGACGTCGACTCTTAGCCGCGGTCTCGCGGGATACCTCGCCGCCGCGCGCGCCCGCGTCGACGCCGTGCTGGCGCGGTGGGCGACTGACGCGCAGCCGGCCGAGCTGTGGCCGCACGCGGTCGCAGGGGCGATGCGCTACAGCCTCTTGGGTGGCGGCAAGCGGCTGCGGCCGACGCTCGTCGTGGCCGCGTACGAGGCGGTGGGCGGCAGTGTGGCGGCGATCGCCGAGCTGGCGGCGGCGGTCGAGGTCGTGCACGCCTATTCCCTGGTGCACGACGACCTTCCCTGTATGGACGACGACGACCTGCGCCGCGGCCGCCCCACGACGCACCGGGCCTTCGACGTCGCCACGGCCACCCGGGCCGGCTTCCATATGGTGGCCCTGGCCGCCGCGGTGTTGGCGCACGGCATGGAGGCCCTCGGCCTCGACCCTTCCCGCCGGCGCGCCGTCGCCCTCGAGCTGTTCGGCGCGGCCGGCGCGGGTGGCATGATCGGGGGGCAGGTGCTCGACCTGGCGGCGGAGGGGCTGGCGTTGCCGGCGGAGCGCCTGGAGGAAGTCCACCGCCGCAAGACCGGGGCGCTCATCGCCGCCGCCTGCGTCATCGGGGGGCTCGCCGCGGGTGCGCCGACGCGGATCACCGAGGCGTTGCGCGGCTACGGCGCGCGCGTCGGCCTCGCCTTCCAGATCTACGACGACGTGCTCGACGCTACGGCCACCTCGGACGAGCTGGGCAAGACGGCGGGCAAGGACGCCGCGCGCGCCAAATCGACCTTCGTGACGCTGCTGGGCGTCGGCGCCGCGCGGGCGGAGGCCGAGCGGCTCGCGGCGCTGGCCGTGGACTGCCTGCGCGAAGCGGGGTTAGTTTCCCCGGTGCTCGTAGAGCTGGCGCACTACATTGTGACAAGGCCTAACTGAAATGCGGAGTGCGGAATGCGGAATGCGGAATGTCAAGTTGAGCGTCGTGCGGCGAGCGACCCTCCACTTCAATTCCGCACTCCGCATTCCACACTCCGCATTGCGGTAGTCTGATGGCGCTACTGGAGCTGGTTCACGGACCCGAGGATGTCAGGCGCCTCGAGCGCGCCCAGCTTCAGGCCCTCGCGGACGAGGTGCGGGCGCGGCTGATCGAGGTCGTGTCCCAAACCGGTGGCCACATCGGGGCCGGGTTGGGCGTGGTCGAGCTCACCGTCGCGCTGTGCTACTGTTTCGACTCGCCCCGCGACAAGATCGTCTGGGACGTGGGGCACCAGGGATACCCGTGGAAGATCCTCACCGGCCGCAACGACCGGCTCGGCACCCTGCGGCGGCCGGGGGGGCTCTCCGGCTTCCTGCGCCGCGCCGAGAGTCCTCACGACCAGTTCGGCGCGGGGCACGCCGGCACCGGGCTCTCGGCCGCCTACGGCATCGCCGCGGCCCGCGATCTCCGGAGCGACGACTTCAAGGTGGTGGCCGTCGTGGGGGACGGCGCGCTCACCTGCGGCCTGCCCTACGAGGCCATGAACAACGCGGGGCACTCCGGCCGCGACATCATCATGGTGCTGAACGACAACGGCATGTCGATCGCGCCCAACGTCGGGGCCATCAACAAGTACCTGGGGTCGATCATCGCCAGTCCCTTCACGGTCCGCGTCCGCGAGCACGTGAAGGCGATGATCGAGCGGGCCTCGCACATCGTCGGCGGACCCCGGTTGATCGAGTTCGCGAAGACCATCGAGGAGAGCATCAAGAACCTCTGGTCCCCGGGGATGCTGTTCGAGGAGCTCGGCTTCCGCTACTTCGGGCCGATCGACGGACACAACATCGAGCAGATGGTGCAGACCTTCGAGCTGGTGAAGACGCTGAAGGGACCGCGCGTGGTGCACGTGCTCACCGAGAAAGGGAAGGGGTTTCCTCTACCCGAGCCGGACCTCGAGAAGTACCACGCCCGCGCGCCGTACGATCCCGTCACCGGGCGGCTGAAGCCGGTGAACCCCGGTCCGCCGCAATGGACGCGCCTCTTCGGCGAGGCGCTGGCCGAGCTGGCGGCCGAGTACCCCGAGCTAGTGGCGATCACCGCGGCCATGCCGTCGGGGACGGGCACCAACATCTTTCAGAAGAGGTGGCCCGACCGGTTCTTCGACGTGGGGATCGCGGAGGCGCACGCCGTCACCTTCGCCGCCGGTCTCGCGACCCAGGGCGTGCGCCCCGTCGTGGCGATCTACTCGACCTTTCTGCAGCGCGCCTACGACAGCGTGATTCACGACGTCGCGATCCAGAAGCTCCCCGTGATCTTCTGTCTCGACCGCGCGGGCATGGTGGGCGAGGACGGACAGACCCACATGGGCCTGTACGACATCCCGTACCTGCTCACGGTGCCTCACATGACGGTCACCGCCCCGCGCGACGGGGCCGAGCTGATCGGCCTGTTGCGGTGCGCGCTCGGGCGGAGCGAAGGGCCGTTCGCCCTGCGCTATCCCCGCGACAAAGCCCCGGGCGAAGCGCCCCACGCGGTCGAGGTGGCGGCCATCCCCTACGGCAGCTGGGAGCTGCTGCGCAGGGGCAAGGACTGCGCCATCCTGGCCGTGGGCGCGATGTGCGGGCCGGCCCTCGACGCCGCCGACCTGCTCGCGGCAGATGGGTGGAGCGTGACGGTGGTGAACTGCCGCTTCTTGAAGCCGCTCGATCGCGAGACACTGGCCGCGTTGATGCAGGACCACCGCCTCCTGGTGACCGTCGAAGATGGGGCCGTCGTGAACGGCTTCGGCGCGCACCTCGCCGCCGTGGTACAGACCACGGCTCCCGAGGTGCGCGTGGTGCCGCTCGGCGTCCCCGACCGCACCTACGAGCACGCGCCGCGCGCCGAGCAGCTCGCCCAAGTGGGGCTCACCGGCATAGGGATCGCCGGGCGGGTGCGAGCGCTCGCCGCCGAGGAGTCGCTCACGCCGTCATGAACATCGGGGTGGTGGGCAACCCGAGATACACCGACCTGCAAAGCCTCCTCGCGCAGCTGGCGCAGGCGGCGCCCCGCCTCGGCCTGACGCTCTTCAGCGAGCCGAGCCTCGCGTCCCTCTGGCCGACAGCCCCCCCTCCCGGGCGCCTCGACGCGGCACACCCTCTCGATTGCGTGATCACGCTGGGTGGGGACGGCACGCTGCTGCGCGCGGCCCGCAGCCTGAATGGCGCCAACACGCCGATCCTGGGCGTGAACCTGGGGCGCATCGGCTTCCTCACCACCGCCACCCCGCAGACCCTCGTCCCGGCGCTTGAGGCCCTGGTGCGTAGGGCCTACGTGACGGAGGCCCGGCTCGCGCTACTCCCTGAGATCGCTGACTCCGCGGGGAAGAGTCGTCCCGAGCCGTTGGTGCTGAACGACGTCGTCGTCCACAAGGGCGGCGTCGCCCGCGTCGTGCACATGCGGCTGGCGGTGGACGGCGAAGAGGTCGGCCAGTATTCGGCCGACGGCATCATCGTCGCGACGCCGACCGGCTCGACCGCCTACTCGCTCTCGGCGGCCGGGCCGATCGTGCTGCCTACCGTGGACGCCATCGTCGTCACCGCGATCTGCCCCCATACCCTCGCCGTCCGCCCCATCGTCGTCCCCTCGACCGCGGTCGTGTCCGTCGAGCCCATCCCCCCCTGGACCGAAGAGGTCCTGGTGTCGTTCGACGGCCAGGTGGGCACGACGATCCAGCCCGGCGAGCGGCTCGTCGCCAAGCGCGCCACCCGGCCGGTGCTGCTCATCCGGCTGGGCGCCGAAGGCTTCTTCGCACGCATGCGCAAGAAGCTGCAGTGGGGCGACCTCTCCGACCGCGAGCGTCCGTAGTGCTCCGGGAGCTGCGCGTCCGCGATCTCGCCGTCATCGCCGACGTAACGCTCCCTCTCAAAGCCGGCTTGAACGTCCTCACCGGAGAGACCGGAGCCGGGAAGTCCATGCTGGTAGACGCCCTGGCGCTGCTGCTGGGCGAGCGCGCCTCGGCCGACGTCGTACGCCCCGGTGCGCCAAAGACCGTCATCGAAGGCGCCTTTGAATTGTCTCCGACCGCCCTCTCCCGCCTTTTACCGCCCCTTACCGCCCTGGGAGTGGAAGCGGAAGACGGCACGCTGGTCCTGAAGCGGGAGATCGCCGCGGAGGGACGATCCCGCGCCTGGGTGAACGGCAGCGCCACGACGGTGGGAGTGCTGGCGCAGCTCGGCGCTCTGCTGGTGGACCTGCACGGGCAGCATGAGACGCAGTCGCTGCTCCGCCCCGAGGTGCAGCGCGACCTGCTGGATGCCTATGGCGGCGCGCAGCTCGAGCGGGGAGCGGTGCGGACCGCTCATGAGCGCTGGAAGGCGCTGGCGGAGCGCGAGGAGGAGCTGCGGGCCAAGCAGGAAGAGGTGTTGCGCAAGGCCGACTACCTGCGGCACGTGGCGGAGGAGATCGCTACCGCCGCGCCTCGGGTGGGGGAAGACGAAGCCCTCGCCTCGCAGGCGCGGCGCCTCGCGCACGGGGAAGAGTTGGGACGCCTGGTACGGGACTTGGAGCAGGCCCTCGACGCGGCGGGCCTGGCGCGCGCGGCGAAGGTCATCGCCGCACTCGGGCGCCTCGATCCGGAGGGGACAGGGAAGTGGCAGGGGCTGCTCGACGCGACGTTCGCGAACGTCGAGGAGCTGGCGCGCGCGGCGCGCGACTATGCGGCGCGGATCGACGCCGACCCCGGCGCCCTGGCGGCGATCGAGCAGCGGCGGGACGCGCTGTCCCGGCTCATGCGGAAATACGGCCCCACCCTTCCCGACGTGCTGGCGGCGCGCGACGCCGCGCTGGCCGAGCTCGAGCTCCTCGACACGGCGGACCTGGACCTGCGCAACCTCGCCGCAGAGCGGGACCAGGCGTTGGAAGAATTCCGCCGGGCGTGCGCCGCGCTCACGGCGCGCCGCACCGCGGGCGCCGCACGCCTCGCCGATGCGGTGAGCGACCTGCTCCCGGCGCTCGGCATGCCGGGTGGGCGATTCGTCGCGCGCCTGCAGCCACGCACCACGCAACACGCCCACGGTGCGGAGGACGTGTTGTTCGAGGTCCAGCTGAACGCGGGTCTAGAGGCGCGGCCGCTCGCGCGCGTCGCGTCGGGGGGAGAGCTATCGCGGCTGATGCTCGCGCTCAAGGTCGTGCTGGCGCGTCACGACGCCGTGCCCACCCTCGTGTTCGACGAGGTGGACCAGGGGATTGGCGGTGAGGCGGGCGCGCGGGTGGGCGAGGCGCTCGCCGCGGTGGCCAGGGGCGCGGCGGAGACCGGGGAGCGGCAGGCGCTCGTGATCACGCACCTGCCGCAGATTGCGGCGCACGCCGATCACCACCTCGTGGTGGCGAAGGGCGCGCGCGCCGGTGTGGCGACGAGCGACGTGCAGGTGGTGGCGGGGGAGGCGCGACGGCGGGAGCTGGCGCGCATGCTGGGAGACCGCGACATGGCGACGGCGTTGCGCCACGCGGAGGAGCTGCTCAAAAGAGCCGTCGCGAGACCCGCAGCACCAGCCGGTACACCGTAGCGGCCGCCACCTGCCCGCCCGCCCCGCTGACGGTCCGCTCCACGGTGAACCCGCCTTCGACCGTCGGCCCTACGTAGGTCAGCGCCACGCCCAGGCGCACCCAGCGCTGCGAGGTGCCCTGATCGAGCACGCTCGCCGGCGTGGCAGCGCCGAGGACGGTCGCGATCGCGGCGGAGTCGTCGGGGGTCCGGTAGCTGTAGCGGTCGGCGCGCTTGGTCCAGTACCCGAGCGTCACCCCGGCTGCGAACTGCGGTGTGAAGCGATACAGCGGCGCGACATCCGCCGCCGCGTAATCCCCCGGCGCCCAGTTCAGCTCCGTCGTCGCCTGGTAGGGGATGAGGAACGTGTCGAGCGGGGACACCCGCCGCGCCCGCGTCCCCGCGCGCTCGGTCCCCGCCCGGAGCGCCAGGTTCAGCCACACCCGGTGCGCGATCGTCAGCTCCTGGATCACCCGTCCCTCGACGCCGAGCACGTGATCGGCGGTAGATGCGTCGAACAGCTCCAGCGTGGTGTCGCGCGTGCCGGTCGGGAGCCGCACCCGGGCGCCGAGCGCCGCGGCGTAGCTTGGCGTCACGATCAGCCGGTACTTCGCCGCGATCTCGATGTCCCCCAGGCCGTAGCGCCAGGCGTTGCGCAGCGGGTTGTATCCCCAGCCAAACAACGCGCCAGTGTCTCCGGCGGTCCCCTGGATGAAATCCTGGAAGGTTGCCGCTGTGCCCAGCGTGTCCGCCGCGAGCAGCAGCGCGTCGGTGAATCCCGACACATGGTAGGCGGTGTCGAGCTGCCGCTGGATCTGCGCCACGGTGGTGTCGATCTGTCGCCCGGCGGGGGAGCTCGCGAGGGGCACGAACGGCGACTGCACCCCTCCCACGCCGTAGATGGTGCGCTGCAGCGCGGTGTCCACGGCCGCACCGCGGGCGAGCAAGGTCTGGGCCTGGGCGCACTGAGCACTCCCCGGGCACCCGTAATGCAGCCCCGCGATGCTGTCGCGCAGCTGGGCCAGGGCGGTATTGAACTGGCCGAAGAACTGTTGGTATTGCTGATTGGTGCCGCCGGTGATGGCGAGCGGGTTCGGGCCGAGGTTGGCGCTCGCCTGGGAAAGCTTGAATGTCGCGCGCGATGCGACGCGGACCAGCGGCACCGTCACGGCGAACGAGAAGCGATCGGTGATGCCCAGCTCCGCGGTGAGCGGCGTCGTGCGCTTTTCCTGGTAGGCTACGAGCATGCCTTTGCCCAGCGTCGCGACGAAGTTCGGGAGGCCGCTGGCGGTGCGCACGTCCTGTTGCAGCCGCGCCAGGAGCGGGATGTGCTGCGCGCCGATGGTGTCGCCCGTGAGTGGCGCGCCGAGCGACTCGAGGCCGGCGTCGGTGTACTGCCGGTCCCACGTCAGGATGCGCGGATCGAACGTCACCCGCAGCACGCCGCCCTTTGGCGTGTCGGTGCGCTCGACCGCCTGGGCGGCGAGCGGAGCGCCGGCCGTGAGGGTGGTGCTGGCGAGCAGAAGGAAGGGGATGGCTCGCATGCACAACATGGTACACTCCCTGCCGCTCGTCACCCCGTTCCCCCTCTCCGCATGGCGGAGACGGGGTCAGGGGCTGAGGTCAGGGGGCGGGGATCGCCGAGCTGTACTTCGTGTTGATCGCCTGGACGATCGCCTGCGCGATCAGCCGGTGCGTCGCGCTGCTCGGGTGGATGCCGTCGCAGCTGAACGCCAACCCGAAGGGGCTGCCGGCGGCGCCGTTGCCGTTGCAGCTGGTGGCCGCCGTGTTGGGAAAGATCGCCACTTGGTTCGGATCGGCGCGCAACGCGGCCAGCGCGATGTTGGGATTGAGATATGCCCACCCACGCGACGTCGCCCGGTTGCTGATGATCGTGTCGTACTGGAAGACGGTCAAGTGCAGGTTCGCGAGCTCGGCGGGCTCGATGTTGTGATCGTCGGTGCAGTCGAGCGTGGCCGGAAACCCGGCCTGCGCCGTCGCGAGCAGCGTGAAGCCGTACGGGAACGGCACGAGCACCGTGTCGCCGATGCCGGTGGGAACGGGAGGCGGTGCGCAGTTGGCCAGCACGGTGAAGTTCGTCTGCTGCCCAGCCCCGAAAGCTCCGTACCAGACCTGCCCATACGAGAAGTACGGGATCGCGGCGACGTCGGCGACGCCGATGAGGATCCCGCCCAAGATCGAGGGTGTCGCGCCGATGGCGGTGAGCAGGGAATCGTACCGGGCCCGGAAGGTGGCGACCGGCGTCACGAGCGCCGGGTTGCCGCCGTTGGTGGCATCGGTGGCCGCGCCCAGCACGTCGTTGTTGCCGATCCACACGCTCACGAACGTCGGCTGCACCGCCTGCATCGCCTGGACCTGCGAGCGGCCGCCC
>WNGJ01001234.1_pt1 | contig 39557 bp, 28 predicted proteins | sample 5400611 | NCBI WGS metagenome assembly WNGJ01 (sample SAMN13153375, study PRJNA577476) | soil metagenome | isolation source: 40 cm soil or saprolite under Garry oak tree replicate 1 | place: USA:California | collected 2016-06-15
GAGAACATCGCCGTCGGCGCAGCGATCAAGGGCGACATCCCCGAGGACGGGCGGCAGCGGATCGTCACGGCTTTTCCGATCCTCGCCGAGCGCTGGGACCAGCGTGCCGGCACCATGTCAGGCGGCCAGCAGCAGCAACTCGCTATCGGGCGCGTGCTGATCGCCGATCCCAACCTCATTCTGCTCGATGAGCCGTCCGAAGGCATTCAACCCAATATCGTCCAGGATATCGCCCGCCTCATGGTCGAGCTCAACCGCAAGACCGGTGTGACGATCATCCTGGTCGAGCAGAATCTCGACATGATCCGCGCCATGGCGCAGCGCTGCTACGTGATGGACAAGGGCCGCATTGTCGCGAGCCTTGACCGTGCAGCGCTCGACGATCAGGCCGAGATGCGCCGTCACCTCGCGGTTTGAGGCGATCCACGCCGATAACAACAGAGAAGGAGAACATCGATGGCCTGGAAGGACAATTCGATCATGGCGCGCAACGGCGTCGCCAAGGGCAAGCCCGGCATCCATCACATGATCACCGAGGAGGATCAGGGCAAATACCATTATGTCTATGGTCCCTATGTCGAGCCGGTGCTCACGGTCGATCCCGGCGCGGTGGTCTCCGCGGAGACCCACGACGCCTTCGAGGGTGCGATCAAGCACGAGACCGACAGCCCGTCGAAAATCCTCAACTTTCCCTTCCTCAATCCGCAGAACGGACCGATCTTCGTCAATGGCGCCGAGAAGGGCGATACTCTCGCGGTTTTTATCGAGAGCATCGTGCCGCGCGGGCCGCAGCCGCGCGGCACCACCGTCATCATGCCCGAATTCGGCGGCCTGGTCGGAACCGGCCAGACCGCGCTCCTGAACCCGGCATTGCCGGAGCGGGTCAAGAAGCTCGACATCGATCTTGCGACCGGTACCAAATGGAACGACAAGATCACGCTGCCTTATGAGCCCTTCATCGGCACTATCGGGACCTCGCCCGAGATCGAGGCGATCTCCTCGCTGGTGCCGGACTATTACGGTGGCAACATGGATCTGCCCGATGTCGGCGTCGGCGCCTTGGTCTATCTGCCGGTCAACACCAAAGGCGCGCTGCTTTATCTCGGCGATTGCCATGCAGCCCAAGGCGACGGCGAACTCTGCGGCGTCGCGATCGAGCATCCTACCGTGACGACAGTCCAGGTCGATTTGATCAAGGGCTGGACCATCGCCTGGCCGCGGCTGGAGACCAAAGACTTCATCATGACGATCGGATCGGCCCGGCCGATGGAGGATGCCGCACGCATTGCCTATCGCGAACTTTGCCGCTGGATGGCGGCCGACTACGGCTTTGAGGAAATCGACGCCTACATGCTGCTGACCCAAGCCGGACGTGTCCGGCTCGGCAACATGGTGGATCCGAAATATACCCTCGGCGCCTCGATCAAGAAATCGTTCCTTGGCTGAAGGGGCAGACCGGTCATGTCGCGCGTGCACAAAGTCGCCACCGTTCAGTTCGAACCGACGCTGTTCGAAAAGAGGCGCAACATCGCGCGGCTGCTTGAACTCTGCGAGGCGGCGGCGACGGCCGGGGCTCGGCTCGTCGTTACGCCGGAGATGGGTACGACAGGCTATTGCTGGTTCGACCGGGCGGAGGTGGCGCCCTTTGTCGAGACGATTCCGGGGCCGACGACCGATGGCTTTGCCGCGCTCGCCCGCAAGCACGATTGCTATATCGTCGTCGGCATGCCGGAGGTCGACGGTGACGGCATCTATTTCAACTGCGCCGTGCTCGTCGGACCTGATGGTGTCATCGGACGGCACCGCAAGACGCATCCCTATATTTCGGAGCCGAAATGGGCGGCGCCGGGCGATCTCGGCCACCAGGTGTTCGAGACGCCGATCGGGCGCATCGCTCTTCTTATCTGCATGGATATTCATTTCATCGAGACGGCGCGGCTGGCCGCGCTGCGTGGCGCCGACATCATCTGTCACATCTCGAACTGGCTGGCCGAGCGCACGCCCGCGCCGTACTGGATCAGCCGCGCCTTCGAGAATGGTTGCTATGTCATCGAGAGCAATCGCTGGGGATTCGAACGTACGGTCCAATTCAGCGGCGGCAGTTGCGTGATCGCGCCGGATGGGAGCGTGACGGCGGTGCTCGACAGCGGCGATGGTTTTGTGCTCGCCGACATCGATCTCGACGCCGCGCGGGCGCGGCTTGTCGGCGGCGAGGCGGTCTTTGCGCAGCGTCGGCCGCAGCTGTATGCGGAACTTCTAACCAACACTTTCAGCTGGAACCCGCGCGATTTCTTCGGGCTCTATGGACATCAACCCTGGCCTGAAGGACGGCAATCGCGCGTCAGCGTCGCGCAATTTGCGCCTGGAAATGCTGTCGCGGCGAATCTCGATCGGATATCGGCTCTTGCGCGCGAGGCAAAGTTTCGAGACGGCGCAGAGCTCGTTGTATTCCCGGAGCTGGCAGCGACGGGCTTGGTCGATCCGGCGGCATCAGCGGAGCCCATCCCCGGACCAATCACGGACCGGCTTCGCGCGCTAGCGGCGCAGCTCGATCTCTATCTCGTCTGCGGGCTGGCCGAGCGGTCGGGTGCAGCGATCTACAACAGCGCCTGCCTGGTCGCTCCCGGCGGAGCCGTCAACGTCTATCGCAAGCTTCATCTGACCTCGGCCGACCGAAGCTGGGCCGCGGCCGGCGAGGAATGGACGGTCGTCGACACGCCGATCGGGCGCATCGGATTGTTGATCGGTCATGACGCCTCGTTTCCGGAAGCCGGCCGCGTGCTCACACTGCGTGGCTGCGACATCATCGCCTGTCCAGCGGCGATCAAATCCCACTTCTCCACGCCGCATGTGGGAACGAAGGTCGTGCAGCGCTTTCCGATTCCGACCGGCGCCGATCCGCACCACTGGCATCATTTCCGCGTCCGCGCCGGCGAGAACAACGTCTTCTTCGCCTTTGCCAATGTCCTCGATCCCGTCAACGGCTATCCCGGGCTAAGCGGCGTGTTTGGGCCCGATACGTTTGAATTCCCGCGCCGTGAAGCAATTGCGATCGATGCCGAAGGCATCACGACGGGGCTGGTCGACACCACGAATCTCGATACGAATTACCCGACCAATGTCGTTAGGCGGAAGGACCTCGTGTCGATGCGAATGCCGCATAACTATCGCGAGCTGATTGGGAGCACGCGGACTTCAGGCGGATGATCGAAGAGGACATCGTCTTCGAGCTGAAGCGGTGACATCAATCGGGTGTGTTCACGGCCTCATCGTCGAGGTCCTCGGCCCCACGGCGGAGGAGGGGACGGCAGCCGCGATACGAAATCGAGCCGGGCGCAGTTGGTCGGAGGGCACGTCAAAACCATCGAGGGTGATTTAGAGCATTATCCGGAAAAGTGGGTACCGGTTTTCCGAAAAGATCATGCTCAAACAAAAAGATAGAGCGAGATGACGATTCGAAGAAAAGTCATCACGCTCTGGTGGGAGGCAATTCCAGGAGGTCACCATTCGAAGGCCGCCATCAGGAAATCAGGAGTGCCGCGACATCCCTCGCAGATTTGCAACAGCTGCTGCTCGGGTAGATGACGATGAATGCCGGTTCGCACGAGCAGCGTTGACAGCCCTATCGCCCTGGCGCCGGCCACATCATGCTCCGGACTGTCGCCGATCACGACGACGCGCGCGTGCGGTCCCATCGCGGCAATTTCGACCGCATGGTCAAAAATAGCACGGGAAGGTTTTCCGACATATTCGACCTTACCACCGAGGCTTTTGTAGACCCTTGCAATGGCACCCGGACCGGGAACAAGCGCGCCGTCTCGGATCATCGTGATGTCCGGGTTGACGCAAATCGCCGATACATTCGCCTGCGCCGCGGCGGTCAACATCGAGCGGTAGTCGTCCAGCGTGGTCCGCGGCGCGTCCGAACCAGCAAGGACCAGGAAGGAGGCATCGTGCGGCCGGCTTACCAGCCTGAAGTCGTCCGATGAAAAGACGTAGGTATCCCCACGACGTCCGATCACGCAGACGTCCGCGTCCCTCGCGAACTGCGGGCCGAATGCGCCGTTCTTGATGAGTTGCAGGGCCACGTCACCGGAGCTGACGACAGCGTCCAGGCTGGAAGCCGCAAAACCGAGTGCGCTGAGCCGCGCCAGGTTTGCCGCCGCGTCCTTTCCGGAATTCGTCAGCACGATCGCCTTTCGCCCGCCGGCCGCGATTTTGACCAGTCCGTCAACGGCGCCCGGATAGGCCACGACGCCATCATGCAGCACCCCGTATTGGTCCACGAGGAAGAGATCAAACTGATCCGCGATCTCGCGAAGTCCGACGATACGTTTCATGTCTGGGATCGCACTCCGATGGCGCGCAGCGCGAGTCGTGCGACGCCCACGGCAGCTTCGTCGCTCTCAGGCCTTCGCAGGGGCGCGCCGAGTGCCGTTGCGCGGATGCGGCTCCAGGACTCATTCGCAGCGCCGCCGCCAACGGTGGCGACGCTGGTCAGTTGTGGACCGCCAAGTTCGGCCAAGCGCCGGTAACCGAGCGCTTCAATCCTGGCGATACCCTCCAATAGTGCCTGTAGAAATACCGCGTCATCGGCCGGCCGCGGCGTTATCCGCGGCGCCAATGCCGGATCGCTGATAGGGAAGCGTTCGCCGGTCGCAGGAAGAGGGTAGTAATCGAGACCGGTGCCAACGTGAGGATCAATTCGGCGGCTGAGGTCGCGGATGGCTTCAGACGCGAAGAACTGTGCCAACACTGCACCTCCCGTGTTCGAGGCGCCGCCCGCGAGCCACAGATCCCCGATCCGATGACTGTAGAGGCCATATTCGGGAGCAAACAAGGGTTGTTCGCTCCCGAGTTTCAAGACGAGCGTCGAGCCCAGCGACGTCACAGCCTCTCCCGGCCTGTCGGCGCCAGTTGCGAGAAACGCCGCGCATCCGTCCGTCGCACCCGCAACAACGATCGTCTCTGCCGGAATGACAAATCGGTTAGCCGCCTCGGCGGTGACTTCCCCGATGGCTGTGCCGGCCGGAACGACCGCGGGCAGTTTGTCGAGCTCCACGCCCGCTGACGCGATCCAGCTCGGCCAGGTTCGGGCGACCGGATCATACCCAGTCTTCAGCGCGTTGCTTTCGTCGCTGATATCGAACCGTCCGGTGAACTGGCCCGCGATCCAGTCGGCCTGGTGGATAATTCTTGCAACGCCCGGCGTCCGTTGCAAGCGCGCGGCTCGTGCGAGCGCCGACGTCGCGCCGTGCACCGCGGCGCGCATCGGCGCCACCTGGCCGACCGCAGCGACAGCCGCATCATCGGCACGATCGTTGTAAAGACTTCCCGCCGCGACTGGACGTCCCAACTTGTCGATCGCGACAAGCGTGCCTGATGTGCCATCCACCGCCAGAGCTTTTATCCGCGCGAGATCCACGGCCGCGGCAAGGCGTGCCACCGCATCGTCGAGTGCTCGGCCCCACACCGCAGGGTCCTGCGTGATCCGAGAACGGTCGCGAACCGGTGCCGGCATGGCCGATGCAGCGAACGCCACCAGACGCCCGGCCCGATCGATCGCCGCTACCCGAACGCCCGAGGTGCCGACATCGATGCCGAGCACGAGATCGCTCATGGTGCACCCTGGTCAAGCGACTGCCTGTATTTCTCGGCATCCCAATCAAGCAGTTGAGCTTCGTCGGCAGGGCTCAGGGGATCAATGGAATCGTCGCTTGCCACGCGGCAAGTGACGTCGGCGAGGCAGCGCGCGAGTGCCCGGGCGCTCGACGTCGCCATGTTGTGCAAGAGGACTCCGGCACCGGGCACGACGACCAGAGGCGCGTCGGGACGCCCTGTACGCCGCGCGGCATTCGCCGCGGTCTCCGTGCCCTCTGTTTCAACGATGCCGGGCCCGAGAAAAACGACGTGATCCGGATAGAGCGATCCATGCCTTGCAACGGCGAGGCTGACAGGGTCGGTTGCCACCGCGTGCAATTCGTTGTCGTCCGGGAGGGAATAGCCGCTGCCCTGGGCTCTTCGCAGCGCCTCCCGATCGACATCGGGGGCTGCGCGCACGGCTCGCGCCAGCCGCCGCGAAACCTCCGCGCGCAGCCGTTCGGTCTCGGCGACGCTGTCGCCGGCGACCACGAGGCCATGCTTGCCAAGCACCACAATATTCGTGCCCGAGTGGAGATGTTCGGCCATCGCCCGCCCCAGCGATGCTCCTGGGCGGACGTAGGGTACGAATGTCCAATTCAGTCCTGTCAAGGAAACGGCAAGCCGTTCGGCCGCGTCCGAGAGGCACGCGATCGAAATCGTCTCGACACAATGCACATGCACCACCACTCTCTGCGGCATGACGGCATGGAGCGTGGTTTCGATCGAAGGTCGCAACGCGGTGCGTGCAAGGTCCTGGCGAACGAAGGAGCCGCATGTTTCGCAGGCGGGATCGCCCGCCGCAAGACCGCTAAGCACCGCGGCGAAATCGACCGGAATCAAAATGGGGCGCGACGTCGCCTCCATCATCCAGGTGCCGCTCGCCTTCACCCACATCACCCCGTCTCGCTTCAGCGAGATATTGCCGCCGGGGCCTTGAACCACAAGCGGGTCCCGTCCGAGGCTCGCCGCGAGATTGAGCAGGTCCTGCATGTCGGAATCGTCGAAGCCGGTCACGTGTTTTTCGCCATGATGCGATCCAGTCCGTCGAATACCTGCCTGTGTTCAGAAGCGAATGTCGTCCGTGCCTGGTGCGGCGCTTGAGAATATCGCGATCTGAAAAACGGAGCGGGCGAGATCAGGTTCTTGCGGCCGCTTTGGCCGGCGGATCCTGCACGCCATAACTGCTGAACGCCGCGGCGGTTTCGCTGATGTCGGCCTCGCTCAGCAGGACCGGCCCGCCGATCGCCAGGGTGAGATAATACTGTCGGGCGATGGTCTCGAGTTCGACCGCCAACCACATCGCCTTGTCCAATGTCGTCCCGGTCGCGATCATTCCGTGATTTGCAAGCAAGCAGGCGGTCCGGTTCTCCAGCGCCTTGAGCGCATGATCCGACAGCTCCTTGGTGCCGAACCTGGCATAGTCGGCAACGCGCACGTTCATGCCGCCGAAGGCCGCCATCATGTAGTGGCACGCCGGAATCTCCTTGCGCGCGATTGCCAGCACGGTGGAATAGGTCGCGTGCGTATGAACAATGCCGCCGACATCGGGCCGTGCCTTCATGATGTCGAGGTGGAAACGCCATTCGGTGGAGGGCTTGAGCGGGCCCTTCCACGACCCGTATTCCCCCTCGATCGGCATCGCGGCGATCATGTCAGGGGTCAGGGCGTCGTAAGGCGTCGCTGACGGCGAAATCAGCATGGTGTTGCCATGACGGGCCGAAATGTTTCCGGACGTGCCCTGATTGAGTCCGGTGGCATTCATCCAGCGGCATTTGGCAATGATCGCTTCGCGCAAGTGAAGTTCAGTGTCAGTCATGATCAACTCCTGACGATAGAGCGCAAATCGCACTCAATATTATGCCCGGCCGGCGCTACGCGGGCCATAGGACGCAAGCGGGCCGCTCCAAGCCGGTTTCCTCCGTTTGCAACGCAGCATGCGGAATTGACTTGACGGCTCGTCACGGCTCTGCAATTTTTTGCAGTATGTGAAGAAATTTGCAAGATGGAATTTCAGGCCGTGTCTGTACGTTCTGAGAAGCTGCACATGCTGGATGGCGAAGCGTCGCTCGCCACGCGTGCGGCGTGGCTGCATTTCGCGGCCGGCCTCACCCAGTCCGAGGTTGCGAGCCGCCTCAACATTCAAAGCACCAAAGCCCATCGCCTGATCGCGCGCGCGAGTCGCGAAGGCATGGTCCGCGTCTTCGTCGAAGGTCCGGTGGCTGAATGCGTCGCGCTGGAAAATGCGCTCGCCGAGCGCTTTGGCCTTTCGTTTTGCCGGGTCGCGCCGGATCTTGGGGAAGGCGATCTGCCGTTGAAGGCGTTGGCGCTCGAAGGCGCCGCCTTCCTGCGCCAGATCATCGAGCACGGCGAAGACAAGGTGATCGGGGTCGGCCATGGCCGAACGCTCGCAGCCGTCGTCGAGCAGCTGCCCCAGACGCCGGCGCGGGGCCTGCAGTTCGTCTCCCTGCTTGGCGGACTGACGCGAAAATTCGCAGCCAACCCATTCGACGTCATTCACCGGCTTGCCGAGCGCACCGGGGCGGAGGCCTATCTGCTGCCCGTGCCGGTCTTCGCCAATTCGGTCGCCGACAAGGCGGTCCTGATGCAGCAATACGGTATCGCCGACGTTTCCGCCCTGGCACGCAAGGCGTCGCTCTTGATCGTCGGCATTGGCCAGGTCAGCCGCGACGGCTTTCTGGTGTCGAGCGGCATGATCAAGCCGGATGAATTAGTGGAGCTCAAGCGCGTCGGCGCCTGTGCCGATCTGCTCGGGCACTTCTTCAGCACCGATGGCCGCATGCTCGACATTGATTTGTCGGCCCGTGCGACCTCGATGAGCGCGGCCGATCTGAGGCAGCACCGCATCGTTGCGATCGCCGGCGGTACGGCCAAGGTCACCGCCTTGCGCGCCGTCCTGCGTAGCCGTGTGCTTCATGGATTCATCACAGACGAGGCGACCGCTCAGGCGCTCGTGACCGACAAGCCGGAGACAACATCCGGCAAGGCAAAAAGCAAAAGTCGCAAGGGAAAGTGAAAACGCAAAGGGAGGTTATATGTTCGATCGAGAGAAGAACCTGTTCGACTCCTACGCTGCCAACCGTATCAGTCGACGAGAGTTGCTCGACGGTGCCGCAAAACTCGGTGTTGCCGGCATTGCCGCCAACGCCGCGTTAGCGTCTTCCGTATCGCAAGCGATAGCGGCGGATTTCAATTGGAAAAGCCAGGCCGGCAAGACTGTCAAGCTGCTGCTGAACAAGCACCCCTATGTCGATGCGATGATCGGCGATATCGAGGCGTTCAAGTCACTTACCGGGATGAACGTCACCTATGACATCTTCCCGGAGGACGTCTATTTCGACAAGGTGACGGCGGCGCTGTCCTCGAAGTCGGACCAGTACGATGCCTTCATGACCGGCGCGTACATGACCTGGACTTACGGTCCGGCGGGCTGGATCGAGGACCTCAACACCTACATCAAGGACGCATCGAAGACGAACCCTGCCTTCAACTGGGAGGACGTGCTGCCTGGCCTGCGCGCGTCGACCGCTTGGGATGGCGTCGCCGGGTCCGAACTCGGATCGGGAAATGCCAAGCAGTGGTGTATCCCGTGGGGCTACGAGCTGAACAACATCGCCTACAATCGAAAGATTTTCGACAAGGTCGGCGTCAAGCCTCCCAAGAACCTCGATGAGATGCTCGAGGTTGCGGCCAAGATTACCAAGGATGCGGGGGGGCCGTATGGGGTCGGCGTCCGCGGTTCGCGCTCATGGGCGACGATCCATCCAGGATTCCTGTCGGCCTATTCCAACTTCGGTCAGAAGGACTTCGTCATAGAAGGCGGCAAATTGAAAGCCGCAATGAATACCAAGGCTTCGAAGGACTTCCACGAAAAATGGGTCAAGATGATCCAAGGCACGGGCCCGAAAAACTGGTCGACCTATACCTGGTATCAGGTCGGCACCGACCTTGGCGCGGGCGCCTCCGGCATGATCTTCGATGCCGATATTCTCGGCTACTTCATGAATGGCGGCGAGAACAAGGAAAGAGGCAATCTGGGCTACGCGCCTTTCGCCGCCAACCCGGCCGCAAAGGCGCCGACGCCCAACGTCTGGATCTGGTCGCTCGCCATGTCCAGCTTCTCGAAGCAGAAAGATGCCGCTTGGTTGTTCATGCAGTGGGCGACGTCCGTCGAGCATGATCTGTTCGGCGCCCGCAAGATGGATTTCGTCAACCCGGTGCGCGCGTCGGTCTGGAAGGACAACGAGTTCCGCGATAGGATTGCGAAGTCGTATCCCGGGTATCTCGAGCAGCACGACGTCTCGGCTCCCGGGGCCAAGATCTACTTCACGGCACAGCCGCTGTTCTTCGACCTGACGACCGAGTGGGCGGCATCCTTGCAAAAAATGGTCGCGAAGGAAGTCAGCGTCGACGAAGGCCTCGACAAGCTTGCCGACAGCATCAATCGCCAGCTGAAACAGGCAGGACTGGGCTGACGCACAGGCATAGAATTTATGCCGGCTTCCTCTGCACCATGAGCGGCGCTGGCTCGGACAACAGCCCCGGCCGAGCCAGCGCCCACGCTAGACAGCCTTTGTAGTTGCCACCATGAGCATGACCCAACGTCTTCAGATGCACGCGCGCCCGGTCCGCATGGCAAGGCTGCTCGGGCGCGTGCTGCCGTATCTGCTGAGCCTGCCGGCGTTGCTTGTATGCGTGGCGATTCTGGTCCCGTTCTGCACCGCGGCGGTCTACTCGCTGCAGCGGTATCGACTGAACCTGCCGTATTTGCGCGGCTTCATCGGAATCCAGAATTATCTCGATTTCGTCTCGGATCCGGCGTTCTGGAACACGTTCCGTATTTCTTTGACCTACACCGCGTTGACCGTCGTTCTCGAGCTCTTGCTCGGCCTAGCCGTCGCGCTGCTGTTGCGCCGTCCGACGCGTTTTCACAACGCCGTCTCGATCGTACTCTTGCTTCCGCTGATGACTGCGCCGGCCATCGCCGCCTTGATGTGGAAGCTCATGACCAATCCGAGTTTCGGCATCCTCTCCTATCTCGTCAGCCTGCTCGGGATCGAGGATTTCAAATGGGCCTCCGACCCGGGGACAGCGCTGTTCACCGTCGTGCTGGTCGATATCTGGGTCTATACGCCCTTCATCATGATCCTGCTGCTGGCGGGCCTGCGGTCGTTGCCCCGGCAGCCCTTTGAAGCGGCCGCGCTCGACGGCGTTCCGGCGACGTTCGTCTTCTTTCGCATCACGCTGCCGATGCTGGCGCCCTACATCATTACGGCTTCGCTGTTCCGCCTGCTCGATTCGATTCAGCAGTTCGATATCATTTACGCGATGACGCAAGGCGGGCCCGGCGATCGCCTGATGGTATTTCAGGTACAGGCCTATCTGGAGTTTTTCCAATACACCAATGTCGGCAGGTCGGCGGCGTTATTGATGATCCTCTGGCTCATCACCAACGTCCTTTCGAATATCTTCATCAAGAACTGGCTGAGACTGCGCGAGCGTGCGCACGGCCACCAGTGAGTCCTAAGGGAATTGAACGATGGAGCATGTCAGTCTCGCGGGTCGGATCTTCCGGGGAGCGGCGCTGACGCTGATCCTGTTGTTCTTCATGTTTCCGATCGTCTGGATTTTTCTGATGTCGTTCCAGAGCAACGAGCAGATTTTGCGCATACCGCCGCGCCTCCTGTTCGAGCCGACGTTGGCGAATTACCGTGCGCTGATCTCGGGTCAGCTGCAGACTGTCGCCGGCAATCTCGAAATCCCCTTTATGCACAATCTGTGGAACAGCTTCATCCTGTCGAGCGCTGCGGTGGTGCTGGCGCTCTTGCTGGGCGTGCCGGCGGCGTATGCCTTCGCGCGATTCAAGTTTCGGCTTGGTGAGACGATCGCGTTCACGCTCTTGTCCTTTCGCTTCGCACCGCCGCTGCTCGTGCTGCTGCCGCTGTCGCTTTACTATCAACAGCTCGGTCTGAACGACACCTATGCCGGCATCGTCTGGGTCTACCAATTGATTGCGCTTCCCTTGATCCTGTGGATCGTGCGGGGATATTTCGAGGACATCAGCCCGGACATCGAGCACGCCTACCGCCTGGCGGGGCATTCGTGGGGAGAGACGTTTGCGCGCATCGCAGTGCCGCTGGCCGGACCGGGCATCGCCGCTGCCGGACTTCTCTCCTTCATCTTCTGCTGGAACAATTTCGTGTTCGCGCTGATCCTCGCCTCGGCCGACAAGCAGCCGGTGACGGTGGGCGCGCTCGCATTCGTCACGGCCTCGGGCATCCAATATGGCCAGATTGCTGCGGCGATTGTGCTGTCCGTGACGCCGACTTTGCTGCTTGCTCTCTATGCGCAGCGCTATCTGGTCGAGGGCTTGTCGCTCGGCGCTGTGAAAGGCTGACAGATGGCACGGCTCGAGATCAAATCAGTCAGCAAGACATTCGGCGCTGCACGGCCGGCCGACGGCCTCTCGCTTGCTGTCGAGCCGGGAGAAATCGTCGCGGTGTTTGGGCCGTCGGGCAGCGGCAAGACCGTCCTGCTGCGCATGATAGCGGGCATGTTTGAACCGGACGACGGCGATATCCTCGTCGGCGGCTGCTCGATCGTCGGCGCGGCGCCGGAGCGGCGGGGCATCGGCATGGCCTTCCAGAATTTCGCCCTGTTCCCACACATGACCGCGCGTGCGAACATCGCGAGCGGCCTGCGGGCGAAAGGTGGGGTGAGAAACGCGGAGTCATCCAAGGTTCAGGCGATCAGCCGGCTCCTGAAGATCGAACATGTGCTCGATCATGTCCCGCGCGAACTATCCAATGGCCAGAAGCAGCGCACCGCGCTCGCCCGCGCGCTGATCGGCGACCCTGAGGTGCTCCTGTTGGACGATCCGCTGCGCAACGTGGACGCCAAGCTCCGCTACGAGATGCGCCTCGAATTGCCGAGTCTGCTTCGCCGCGGCGCGGCCGCTGCTCTTTATGTCACCCAGGATTACCGCGAAGCGATGGCCATCGCTGATCGCATTGCTGTGCTCGTCGGCGGCCGGTTCGAACAAGTCGCGACGCCGGAAGAGATCTATACCGCACCAGCTTCGGTCGCGGTCGCGCGATTGTTCGGCGACCCCACCATCAATCTCGCCGAGAGTGAGCCGTTCGAAGAGCATGGTGGACTGTTCGCGATGGTTTCAGGAGCGAGGATCCGACTCGGCGGCTCAGGCGGGCAACCGCCGGACCATCACCCGTGCTGGCTCGCAATCCGGCCCGAGCATCTCGCAATATCCCGCTCGGCAAGCGACGGTTCGATTCGCGCGCGAATTCTTGCGGTCACGCCCATGCACGAGAAGGCGGTGCTGCTGCTGAAGCTGTCGGACGGAACCGAATGGCTCGCCGCGCTACCGCCGCATTCGACGGACGGAACCACGGAGGAGGATGTTTTCATTCGGTTCGCACCGGAGCATGCGCTGCTGTTCGATCGGACGAGCGGGCAGCGTGTCTGCCTGTCGCATCGGCGGCAGGCCGCCTGACGGGAGTGGGACGATGGGTATGCTCGAGCTTCGGAATATCGACAAAGTTTACCGCAGTCCCGGCAAGCCGGCCGTCCATGCGGTGCGCGCGCTCGATATGGATGTCAGGACAGGCGAGATCATCGCCCTGTTGGGATCGTCTGGTTGTGGCAAGACCTCGACGTTGCGCATGATTGCCGGATTCGAGAGCGTCACCTCCGGGTCGATCGTGCTCAATCGGCGGCGCATCGACCATCTGCCGCCGGCACGGCGAAAGGTGGCGATGGCGTTCGAGGGCTATTCGCTCTACCCGCCGCTCACCGTGCGTGAGAACATCGCATTCGCCTTGAAATCCCTGCAATTGTCGCGTGCCGACATCACGCGCCGCGTCGAGACAATCGCACAACTGGTGGAGATCGGCGACATCCTGGAGAGCTTTCCGCGCTCGATCTCCGGGGGGCAGCAGCAGCGCGCTTCGCTTGCGCGTGCGCTGGTGCGCGATGCGGATCTCTATCTGCTCGACGAGCCGATGGGGCAGCTCGAGCCGCAGCTCCGCGCGGTGCTGCGCGGTCGGATCAAGAGCCTGCTGGCGGAGCGCGAAATGACGGCGATCTTTGTCACCCATGACCAGACGGAGGCGGGCGCCCTTGCCGACCGCATCGCGGTGATGGAAGACGGGGTCCTGCAGCAATTCGCGAGCGAAAAGGAACTGAAGGACAGCCCCGCGAACCTGTTTGTTGCAAGCTTCATCGGCGAACCGCCGATGAATGTGCTCGACGCCACGGTGGCGCGGTCCGACGGCGGCTTCCGCTTGTCCGTCGCATCCGACGTGAGCTTCGAGATACCGGGCGGGACATTCAGCCCCGCGGCGCAGAAGGGGCTCGAAAATGCTCGGCGCGTGCGGATCGGCATCCGGCCGCAGAAGATCGGAATCGGAACGGGGGATGTCCGCGTACGCGTCGTTTCCAATCAATGGCTCGGCGATCAGTCGCACGTCGCCGGGGACTGCGCCGGAAACCTGCTGATCGCCGTGGCACCAAACCGGATTTCTGCGAGGCCGGGAGATATCGTCTCGTTCGCGTTGGAGGCGCGCCATCTGCACATCTTCGGTGCCGACGGCGCCGGCTTCCGCCACGCGGAGGCCGCCTGACGATGGCCGCTTTGCAAGCCCGTGACGTCATCGTCGGTATCGACGCCGGCACCTCGCTCATCAAGACCGTGGCGTTCACACGCGAGGGCTGGCAGCTCGGCGCCTTCTGCCTGCCGAATGCCTATCGCACGTCGGCTGGAGACCGTGTCGAACAGGACATGTCGCGTACCTGGAACGATACGGTGGCTGCGCTACGCGGTCTTGCGACGAGCGTGCCCGATCTTCCGTCGCGCGTCGCGGCAGTTGCCGTCACGGGGCAGGGTGACGGCACATGGCTCATTGACGATGACGGGCAACCTGTAGGTCCGGCGCTGCTCTGGCTCGATTCGCGCGCGGCATGCCTGGTGGAGGAGATCCGCGCGAGCCCGCAGAACGCGGCGCTCTACCGGCGCACCGGCGCCGGCCTAAATGCATGTCAGCAAGGACCGCAGCTCGCATGGCTGCAGGCGAACGCGCCGGAATGCGTATCTCGTGCGGCGACCGCGTTCCACTGCAAGGACTGGCTTTACTTTCGCCTGACAGGAATGCGCGCGACCGATCCCTCGGAAATGACGTTTTCGTGCGGAAACTTCCGCACCCGTCGCTACGATCCGGAATCAGCTCGGCTGATCGGCATCGCCGATCTTGCCCGCCTTGTCCCCGGCGTCGTCGACGGAGTTTCGCTGACGCATCCGCTCGGCGCGGCTGCGGCCGCCGAGATAGCCTTGCCGGCGGGCGTGCCGGTATCGCTCGGCTATGTCGATGTGATTTGCAACGCTTTGGGAGCTGGCCTTTACGATCACGCGCCGGAGGTCGGCTGCAGCATCATCGGCTCGACCGGCATGCATATGCGGCTGGCATCCACGGCGGATGCCGTGACGCTGAACGCGGAGGCGACCGGCTACACCATGCCGTTCCCGGTGCCTGGTCACTACGCCCAGATGCAGTCCAACATGGCCGCGACGCTCAATATCGATTGGCTGCTTGATCTGGCGCTCGGCGTGCTCGCCAGCGAGGGCGTCACCCGATCGCGCGCCGACCTGATCCGTCGTCTCGACGAGCATGTGATGCAGGCGAGGCCTGGCGAGGTGGTGTTTCATCCCTTCATCTCCGATGCGGGCGAACGCGGCCCGTTCGTGGCGCACGATGCTTGTGCGCAGTTTCTCGGGCTGCGCTCGCGCCACGGTTATTGGGATCTGATGCGCGCCGTCATGGAGGGCCTCGCGTTCGCCGCGCGCGACTGTTACGCAGCGATGGGAGCCCTGCCGCGGGATGTGCGCATCACGGGCGGAGCGGCGCGCAGCCGTGCGCTTGGAGCCATCCTTGGCGCGGCGCTGGGATCGAATGTTCGTGTCTGCAGCCGGGAAGAGGCCGGCGCCGCCGGCGCGGCGATGATCGCCGCGGTCGCAACCGGTTGGTATCCGGACATGACGGCCTGCGCCGATGACTGGGTAACGCCGCATCTTTGCGAGCCTCATGCTCCGAATGAACGCCTCACTGCACGTTACGAGCGGATGTTTCCGGCCTATGTCGAGGCGCGGCTCACCTCGCGCCCGCTCTGGAAGCGGCTCGCCGCCTTGCGTGCGGGAGGCGACGATGTCTGACACGGTTGCGATCATTGGCGATCGCTTCATGCTGCCCTCGGTTTTCGCTGACCGGATCGCAGCCGCATGTGGCAACGGAGTGAGAATCCGGGCGCACGAGCAGCCATGGCCCGATCAGCCCATGGAGCATGGCTACGCCGATTCGTCGCTCGACCAGCTGAAGGAATTCATGGGTCGTCCGGACGAGGTCGCGGCACTCATCGGTGACGCCGCGATGCTCGTCACCCATCTGGCGCCGGTCTCGCGGGCGATGCTCGAAGGGCTCCCCAATCTGAAGTTCGTCGCGGTTTCTCGCGGGGGGCCGGTGAATATCGACATGCAGGCCGCCCGCGATCATGGGGTTCTGGTCGTCAACACGCCGGGCCGCAACGCGAGCGCCGTCGCCGAGTTTACGATCGGAGCCATTCTTGCCGAAACGCGTCTCATCCGCGCCGGCCACGAAGCGCTGCGTGCCGGCGAGTGGCGAGGCGATCTCTATCGCGCTGATCGCACCGGCCGTGAACTCGGCGAGATGACAGTCGGCGTTATCGGCTATGGCGCGATCGGCAGCCGAGTGGTGAAACTGCTGAAGGCCTTCGGCTGCAGACTGCTGGTCGCCGACCCCTATGTGCAGATCACGGCGCAGGATCGCAGCGACGGAGTCGAACATGTTGCGCTGGAGGCCCTGCTGGCCCGTGCTGACGTCATCACGCTGCATGCCCGGGTGACGCACGAGACGACCGGTTTCATCGGGCGCGATGCGCTCGCGCGAACCAAAAAGGGCTCCATCTTCATCAATACGGCGCGCGGCCCGATGGTGGACTATGACGCGCTTTACGAAGCGCTGGCATCCGGGCAACTCGGCGGCGCAATGCTTGATACCTTCGCCGTCGAGCCCGTTCCGCCGGATTGGCCGCTGCTGCGGCTGCCGAACGTCACGCTGACCCCCCACATTGCCGGCGCGTCCGTACGTACCGTCACCGTCGCTGCCGAGCAGGCGGCCGAGGAGGTTCGCCGGTTTCTTGCCGGGGAGCCGCCGCTCAATCCGTGCTGAACAGGCAAAGGACCAGGCCATGATCCTTGGGGAGATCCTTGGGGAGCGCCAACTGGGCGAAACGATCATCGCCAAATGCCGATGGATGAATGCCTGGGGCTCAATCTGGGCACCTGCAGCGACGCGGAGGTTGCGGAAACGGCGAAGGAATTTGCGAGCTACGGCCAGGGGGATCCGCCGGTGGAAGAGAAAGCGCGAGTATCCGCGGCGCCGCGGCGCGCAGAGAAGAGGCTGAGCAGGGCGAGATGATCGGTGCAGCGCCGGCCGCAGCTAAGGATCATGGGCTGGTCGACATCGCCGTCATCGGCGGCGGAATCAACGGAGCTGGTATCGCGCGCGACGCCGCCGGCCGCGGCCTCAAAGTCCTGCTCTGCGAAAAGGGTGATCTCGCCGAGGGAACTTCGTCGCGCTCGGGAAAGCTCGTGCATGGCGGGCTGCGTTACCTGGAATATTACGAGTTCCGCCTCGTGCGCGAGGCGTTGATCGAGCGGGAGGTTCTGCTCGCGTCGGCACCGCACATCATTTGGCCGCTCCGGTTCGTTCTGCCGCACTCGCCGGGGCAGCGGCCCGCCTGGCTGGTGCGGGCTGGACTGTTTCTCTACGATCATCTGGGCGGCAGGAAGCGACTGCCGCCGAGCCGCAGCCTCGACCTTTCGGGTGCTCTCGAAGGTGCGCCGTTGCGGCCGGAATTTCGTCGCGCGTTCGAATATTCCGATTGCTGGGTCGACGATGCGCGTCTCGTCGTTTTGAATCTGGTCGATGCGGCACGCCTCGGAGCATGCGTGCTGCCGCGAACCCGAGCGACGCGGGCCCAACGGGCCGGAGACACCTGGAAATTGGAGATGCGGAGCGAGGATGGTCTCGTGCATGTTGCGCGCGCCCGCGCCCTGGTCAACGCGGCCGGACCATGGGTCGAGGACGTCCTGCGGCACGTCACAGGATTGAACTCCTCCCACCGGGTGCGGCTCGTCAAAGGCAGTCACGTGGTGGTACCGAAATTCTGGGCCGGCTCCCATGCCTATCTGTTCCAGAACGACGACCGGCGCGTCATCTTCGTCAATCCGTACGAAGGCGATCTCGCGCTCATCGGCACGACCGATATTCCCTACGAGGGACGCGCCGAGGATGTGACGATCAACGGCGATGAAATTCAGTATCTGCTGCGCGCCGTGAGCCGCTATGTGCGTGCCTCGCCCGAGGATCGCGACATCGTTCATGCCTTCTCGGGCGTGCGACCTCTCTATGACGACAGCTCCGAGGACCCGTCGGCGGTGACCCGGGACTATGTGCTTGAGATCGATGGCGGACCCGAAAGTCCTCCGGTGCTTTCGATCTTCGGCGGCAAGATCACGACCTATCGCAAGCTGGCCGAGCATGCGATGCAGCGTCTTGTGCCCTGGTTTCCACGACTGTCGTCGGCATGGACCGCAGGCGCGCGCCTCCCCGGCGGTGACATCCCCGGCGGTTTCGAGAATTTCGTCGTCGATCTGAAGCGCGAATATCCGGGCTTGTCAGACACGCTGATCCATCACTATGCCCGACTTTACGGAACGCGCGCCCGGGAGCTCTTGGGGCCGACGCGCACCTGCTCTGATCTCGGACGTCACTTCGGCGGCGATTTTTTTGAACGAGAGGCACATTACCTGCGCGAGATGGAATGGGCGACGCACGCGGCTGATGTGCTGGATCGCCGGACCAAGCATGGGCTCCATCTGACACCGCGGCAGCGCGCCGCCTTTGAAGACAGTATCGGAAAGTGACGAGGCTGTCGCACGTGCCGTCGCGCCGGCGGAGCGTCATGATCCCAAAACCAGTTGGCGCGTGCCGATCTTGCTTTAGTTCCGGTCTTGTGTCGGACTGAATCAGATCCGCTTCCTTTCGGGCGTTATCGGTGGCAAAATCGCTCTTTGGAGCGACCCCTCAATGGCCGTCCCCGGCTGGGAGGGGGCACATGCAACGGATATAGCCTAGTGGCAAGCAAGCCCAAAAGAGCAAGCACCGGAGTGACTGGGCAACGGTTCGGAGGAGATTGTCCGATATGATTGCGGTGTCCGCATTGCCCCGACGTGTGCTTGGCCGGACGGGGCTTCAGGTCTCGGTTCTCGGGTTCGGAACCGCGCCGCTCGGTGATCTCTATGCGCATCTGGACGACGGCACGGCGATCGCCGCGGTGGAGCGAGCGTTCAACCTCGGCATCAATCTGCTCGACACGTCCCCGCTCTATGGGCGCGGCCTGTCCGAACATCGCTGCGGGACGGCGATCAGGCGCGTACCACGTCAGGACATTGTGATCTGCACCAAGGTGGGTCGCTGGATGGACCCGTTTCACGGGCCAGGCAACGGTTCCGGCTTTGTCGGTGGGCAGCCGCATCGCGCAGTGGTCGACTATTCCTATGACGGGACCATGCGTTCGGTGGAACAGTCGCTGTTGCGACTTGGTAGCGACCGGCTGGACCTGCTGCTGATCCACGACGTTGATGTCTGGACCCATGGCGTCGATGCGATCGAGGACCGCTTTCGCGAAGCGATGGCTGGCGCCTATGTGGCGCTCGACCGGCTTCGCGGAGAGGGCGTGGTCGCGGGCATCGGCGTCGGCGTGAACGAGGCCGAGATGTGCGTGCGTTTCGCGCAAGCCGGATCGTTCGACACCATGCTGCTCGCCGGGCGCTATTCGCTGCTCGAGCAACCGGCACTGGCGCATTTCCTGCCACTGGCGCAGCAACAGGGAATTGGTGTGTTGCTCGGCGGCGTTTTCAATTCGGGCATTCTGGCAACCGGCGCAGTTCATGGCGCCAAATACAACTATCAGGACGCGCCACCTCATATCTTGGCAAGGGTGGCGGAAATCGAACGTGTCTGCGATGCCCATGGCGTTGCCCTGCCAACCGCGGCGCTGCATTTTGCCCTGGGCCATCCGGCTGTCAGCAGCGTCGTGCTGGGGGCACAAAACCCGCAAGAGGTTGAGCGCAACGTGACTGCCCTCTCAAGTCAGGTGCCAAGCTCGCTTTGGACCGATCTGAAGGCTCAGCATCTGCTCGATGCGGATGCGCCGGTTCCGTCATCGGTCCCCGGCTGATGCGGATCGATGCGCATCATCACCTGTGGACTCTCGCCCGGGGCGATTATGGCTGGCTGACGCCCGACCTGGCGCCGATCTATCGCGACTTTCAGCTCTCGGACCTGGCGCCGCACCTCTCTGCGGCCGGCATCGAGGGGACGATCCTAGTGCAGGCCGCGCCGACCGAGGCCGAGACGATGTTTCTGCTCGATATCGCGGAAAACGCCGAAGTGGTGCGCGGCGTGGTTGGCTGGACGGATTTCGACGCCAGCGACGGCGTGGCGCGCATCGATGCGCTGGCGGCGCGGAATCTTCTGGTGGGGCTGCGGCCAATGGTGCAGGACGTCGCCGATGACGATTGGCTGCTTGGTCCGGCATTGGCGCCCTTGCTGGCCGCGATGGCGCGAAACGGCCTGGTGTTCGACGCGCTGGTGCTGCCGCGCCATTTGCCGAGACTCTTGCGTGTGATCGAGAGCCATCCCGATCTGCAATTCGTGCTCGATCATTGCGCCAAGCCGCGGCTCGCGACCGGCGACATCGCGATTTGGCAACGCGAAATCGCGTTGCTTGCTGAACACCCCAACATCGTCTGTAAACTATCGGGACTGGTGACAGAGGCCGCGCCGGACTGGCAGATCGCGGATCTGCGCCGAGCGGTCGATCATGTCCGCGCGCGCTTCGGGCCACAGCGCATGCTGTGGGGAAGCGACTGGCCGGTGGTCAATCTGGCTGGAGGTTATGCAAAATGGTTCGCTGCGGCCGAAACCTTGCTGGCTGATCTGTCATCGGACGAAAAGGCAGATGTCTTCGGCGGCAACGCCGGGCGCATCTATCTCTCGAGCCGAGGACGGCGGATACGTTGAAGGTGACAGATGCCGCATTCATTCTGCCTGATATCGCCTACTTGCCCGCGCCTGTGGTCAAACCACTGACAATGTAGCGCTCGAGGAAAATTCCGACAATCACGAGCGGAGCGATCGCGGCAGTCGATAGCGCCGCCATGGACCACCAGTTGATGCCTTGCGAGCCGGTTTGGCTGGCGACCATGACGGGCAGCGTTTTCGCATCCGTACTCGTCAGCAGTGCCGCGAAGAAGTACTCGTTCCAGCACAACACGAGCGAGAGGATGAACGCGGCGACCAGTCCGGGAACGGCGAGCGGCAACACGATGCGAAGGAATGCACCCCAGACCGAGAGGCCGTCCACGAAAGCGGCTTCATCGAGCTCGACCGGGATCGCGTTGAACTGATCGCGCATGATCCAGATGACGATCGGAAGCACCGTCAAGGTGTAGAGCAGGATCAGGCCCAATCTCGTGTCGAGCAGCGACAATGCCTTGTAGAGAACCAGGAACGGCAAAGCCAGGACGACGGGCGGCAAGATCAACTGCGACATGAAGAAGAACAGGATATCGTCGTTGCGCATCCATGCGAATTTGTATCGAAAGCGGCTCAACCCGTAAGCCGCCAGCGATCCGAGCACGAGCGCCAGCACGGAGGCGCCGACCGACGTAATGATGCTGTTTTCGAACCGGCTGACGAACTCGGCACGAGCGGTGGACGTTCCCAGGATCGAATCCGGCGACAGGCCGAGCGAGCGCCAGCCCTTCCAATCCGGCTGAAAGTCCAGCCAGGGAACCAGGTGACCTTGCGTCACATCGAGCGCCGACTTGAACGAAGTCGTGACCGTCCAATAGATGGGAAACAGGCAGACAAATGCCCAAAACAGCAATGCGCCATAGATCAGCACGCGGCTCAAGATCCGCGTGGCCCGGGACGCCGTGTGAGACTTGCGGACCGGCTGCGACGCCGGCGTGAAAATGGCCAATCGAGCAACTCCATTCAGAAACCGGTTTCCACCTGTGGGCCTATGCGACTTTCTGCGTCCAGCGACTGGAAAGGCGCAGCAACACCGTCAGGAAGACGATAATCATGAGAAGATAGAACATGGCGAGCCCGGTGCCATATCCGACATTCGATCGATCGCGGTACACGCGATAGATGAAACTAGACACCGTGTCGGTGGCGCCGCCGGGTCCTCCCGCCGTCACGTTGATGACGATGTCGGCGAGCTTCAATTTGAAAATGATCCTGATGATCAGGACGGTGACGCTCACCGGCAGCATGAGAGGAAACGTTACATGCCAGAACGACTGCCACGCACTCGCACCGTCGACCTTGGCTGCTTCCAATACTTCCTTGGGCATCGCCTGCAGCCCGGCGAGCAACATGATCATGATAAAGGGTATCGAAACCCAGGCATCCATCGCCTCGATGCTCAGGCGTGCAATCCAAGGGGAGGCGAAGAACGCGGGATTGTCCCATCCCAGATAACGCGCTAGCGTCGCCGCCGGGCCAAAGCGGTATTCCATGATCGACTTGCCTATCATCCAACTCACGGCAACGGGACTGAGCATCAGCGGCAGCAGGAAAACGACCCGAAAGAACTTCCGCCCTCGTATCTCCGCGTTCAGCAACAGAGCCAGTCCAAACGCAACTGCATACTCGCCAAGCACGGCGACCGTGTAGAAGAGCATGTTGCCGAGCGCGTTCCAGTAGTAATTGTCGTGAAACAATCCGATGAGATTGTTGAGGCCGTTAAAGTGGGGGCCTTCGAACGAGCTGAGATTCCAATCCAGCGAAGCAATGTAAAGCCCGAACAGCGTCGGAAAAATCACCACGGCAACGGTGAACAATACGGCCGGAAGCAGAAACAGCGCCCGCAGGCCGCGTTCTCCCCGGACCACGACTTGCCCGACACCGAACGCGGTGGCCCAGAGCAGATAGGCGTAGAGGATCGGGCGCCAATCGGCGAAGCCCGCGGTGATGGCTCCGGTCGCGTGCAGAATCTGGATGAGCAGTACGAGCGAGAACCCGAGCGAGGCAAGGACAACAAGCGCTCGTCCCGCGTTCTTCCGGCTGACAAGGATGCGCCGCGATGCGAGCTTGTGGTGCCGTTCATCTGCCACCGGTAGTGAATCCTGCATCAAGATCGGACTCTGTTGGACTTTGACTGTGTCGCTTGAGGCGTGTGGCTTAAGGCTTGTGGCTTAAGGAAGGCCTCGGCCGGTGCTGCGAATGGCATCAGCCGAGGCGAAGAATCTAAACGCCGAGCGAGGCCTTGTAGAGCGCAATCTGCTTCTCGCGACCGATTTGGTCGGTCAGCTTTTCCCACGCCGCGGCGATGTTGTCGGCCCCGGTCTGCGCACCATACTGGCCGGCGAAGATCTTGGTCAGCTCGTCTTCCGCGATACTGTAATACTGGAAGATGCCGGGAATGCGGGGCTCGACCGCACGGTTCGGGTGATTATAGGAGCCGAATTGCGAGTTCAGGTAAGACGTAATGTAATTCTTATTGTAGCCCGCTGCCACCCACTCGTCGATGTTGGAATGGCTTGTCCGGTGAACCTGGAAGCCGGACGGATACATCACCATCCAGAGCGACAGATCCTTGCCGCCGAGATGCGCAGCCGCGCTCCACGCCGCCTTGTGTTTGCGTTCGTCGCTGGCGACCCTCGCCATGACGTAGACGCCCCAACCGAGATAGGCGCAGTTCGGAGCATGGTTGGGACCACTCGCGAGCTTGTCCCATTTGCCTGTCTTGGAATTGTAGACGTCGTCCGATCCGGGCAGGATATCGAACCCGACGACGTCGCCGACAACGGAGGTGTCGCTCGCTTTCGCCACCTGGCCGATGTCTCCCCACCAGGGGATCATCGAGCCGATGCCGGCCAGGAATTGCTGGAAGCCGGTGGTGTTCGGATCGGCATTGAGTTGATCGGCCGGCTCGGACGGCAGCGCGTCGATGACGTCCTGAATGGCGCGAACCCAGGCCGGATTGTTGATGCGCGGCTTCATCGTGTCCACATCGAACAGCCAAGCCTTGTCGTCTGGATGCTTCGCGTAGGCCGTGGCGCGGCTGCCGAGGAAATAGAAACCGAACCCACCCCAGGGTTTTGGCGCATCGAGGTAGCCGAACGCATTCTGGCCCTTGATCTTCTTGCCCTTGAGGAATTTGGTCACGGCCTGGACCTGCTGCCAGGTCTTCGGCACGCCCCATTCGCCCTGGTTGCCGGCGTCCTTCCAGGCCTTGGCCAGATTGGGGTCGGAGAAATAATCTGTCCGGTAATTGAAGTTGTGGCAGTCGCCGTCGATGGTCACGCGATACGTCTTGCCGTTCCAGGTACCGACCGGCGGCTTCAGGTAGTCCACATAGTCGTCGATATCGATCTGCTTCTTGACCCAGTCCGGCATCTCCGACGCCAGGCCCTTGCCGCAGACGTCGCCCTCGAACGGGGCGCCCATTTCAAGGACGTCGAAGTCGACCGTGCCGGTCGCGATCGCTTGTTGCAGTCGCGGGTTGTAGTCAGCCTGAGCGAGGTCGATCCAGGAAATTTTCGCTCCCGTATAGGCCTCCCACGGTTTCAGGAAACCGCGGAAAAGCAGGTTGTGTAGATTCTGATTGTTGAGTCCCATAAAGGAGAGTTCGACGCCCTTGAACTCGCCCTCCTTGACGTTCGCCTTGGTTGGGCCGAGGCAAAGCTCGCCGACCTTCTGCCAGTCGGCGTCGGTTGGCGCGCCTTTGCCCACGCCTGGAATCTGCAAGATCTGCGCCCGCAGATTACCCTGTGCCAGCGCAGGCTCGGACAGCGCGCCGAGAGCGCCGGTCGCTCCGAGGGCAGCCGCGCTGGCAGCTCCTTTGAGGACAGTGCGTCGGTTCGGTCGCATGCCGGCATGCTGATTGTACTCTTGCTGTTTCACCGCGAAACCTCCCTGTTTTTTTGATGCCAAGTCTCAGTCGCCTGAGCACCGTTATTCTGGGGGATAGGACGTTCGGGGACGCATGTGTCCTTCGCTCTTACTGGCGTAGTCCACAGGCGGTGACAGAGACCTTTTCGAGTATGCAGCAGCCTTGATCAATGTCAACGAATCCGCAGCGAAGCCTGGCACCGGGCACAGACGTCCGCGATGGGAGATTATCGGTAAGAAAGAGCGCGGCGCGTCGCAAGCGCATGTGGCGCTGCAAGATCGGCGGGCGGATGCGATCCGGCCGCGATTGCGATTCGACCTTGATCCATCGCGCTTTAGGCCGCATCGGGCGCGATTACTCCCTTCTTGAACACGAAGCAGCCGTAGAAGCGTCGTTCGCCGGTCTGGATCACGCAATAGGACTTCTTCGCGAGTTCATAGAAGGCAAATCGCTCTATCGAGCCCATCGACAAAGGGCTGCCCTCAAATCGCTCTATCGAGCCCATCGACAAAGGGCTGCCCTGCGCGGCGTCGATCTCACTCTGCACCTCGATCTGCACGGGAGGAACCTCGTCTGGCTTGCCGACGATCTCCATTCGCAAAGCGGGCTTCTCGACAAAGGAGTCGAGCGGCAGGATCGAAAGGATGGCGCGCGCCGCCCGGCCAGCCGTAACGTTGTCGATCCGCAGCAGCCGCCCCAGCACGGTCTGACGAGCGACGGCGTCGGCCGGGAAATTCGTGTCGCAGATGACGAGGTCGTCGCCATGGCCCATGGCCCGCAACGCGTAAAGGACGTCCGCATTGAGAATTGGATCGATCGATTTCAGCATGCTGTGCCTCCCTTGAATTCGACAGACCGTTTTTGGGCGGCTTTTGTCTGTCCCACCGATGCCGCCGTCCGCTTTGGTATCCATTATAGAACATAGATTGAGTTGGCAGCCAGCGCGGGGCATCCGCGAGGGGTGAAGATTGGTTCCCTGATGCTGAACGGACATTTGCGGCAGCGCGACAAATGCCTCGACCGGCGATCATCCTCTGACGCGCCGCGTCGTCATCGAATATTGAAGCGCGCGTCGGACCACCGCAAGGATTGGATTAGCGATCGGCTTCTGAGTCAGCTCGCCGCAAACAATCCGGCGTCGATTCCGGCGGCGAGATTTACCACGTCGTCGGAACTGAGGATCAGCGGCGGCGACAGAATGAAGTTGTTGCCGGAGACGCGGATCATCACACCGGCGTCGTAGGCGCGGTCCGCGACCGCAGCCATCGTTTTCCTGTCCGCCGGCTGTTTTGTATTGCGATCGGAGACGAGTTCGATTGCGGCCATCAGTCCCTGGCACCTGACATCACCAACGACGTCATGCTTTGCCTTAAGCTGCTCAAGCGCGTCCGCGAGTTCCTTGCCGCGAGCAGCCGCGTTCTCGTCGAGCTTGAGCCGCCTGGTCTCGGCAAGCGCGGCGATGCCGGCGGCGCAGCCGACGGGATGGCCCGAATAGGTATAACCGTGGCCGATCGATCCGGAAGCGGTTTCATCGCGCTCGAAGGTTTCGGCGACCTTGTCGTTGATCAGCGTGGCACCGAGCGGGAAATACCCCGATGTGATCGCTTTTGCGGTGGTCATCATGTCGGGCTCCACGCCCCAAAGCCTCGCGCCTGACCACGCGCCCGTGCGGCCAAATCCCGTGACCACCTCGTCGGAGATCATCAGGATGCCGTGGCGGTCGCATATCTCGCGCACCAGCTTCATGAAATTGGTGGGAGGCACGATCACGCCACCGGCGCCCAGCACCGGCTCCATGATGAAAGCGGCAATGGTGTCCGCACCCTGGAATGCGATTTCATCCTCCATCGCCGCGGCGCAAAGCTGCGCAAGGCGTGCGGGATCGCCTTCGTTGAACGGATTGCGATAGGTCCAGGGCGCCGGGATATGAAAGACGCCCGGCAACAGCGGTTCGTAGTTACGGCGGAAGTTTGCGTTGCCGTTGACCGATGCCCCGCCGAAATGGGTGCCATGATAACCCTTCTTGAGCGCAAGGAATTTCGTGCGGTCGCCCTGTCCCTTGATCTTCCAGTATTGCCGCGCCAGCTTGAGCGCGGATTCGACGGAGTCCGAGCCGCCGGAGGTGAAGAACACGCGCGTCATGCCCTCGGGCTTGAACCATTCGGTGAGCTCGTGCGCGAGCTCAATCGCTGGCCCTGTCGAAGTGCCGCGAAAGCCCGAATAATAGGGGAGGGCGCCGAGCTGGTCGGCGATCGCCTTTTTGATGGGATCGCAACTGTAGCCGAGATTGACGTTCCACAGCCCGCCGACGGCGTCGAGAACCGTCTTGCCGTGAATGTCCGTGACGTGGACACCTTCGCCCTTCATGATGATCTTCGGTGGCTGTGCCCGCATTTCGGCGGGATGCGCCATCGGATGCCAGATCGGCCTGGCATTGTTCTCAAGCAGAAAGTTAATGTCGCGCATGGCGATGCCGCCTTTTCGTTCAGGTAAGCGCAAGATCAAGGTAGCGCAGCGCCTGAGTATAGGGTCCCAGGGGATTGCGTACATCGAAATGAACCGTTTGCAGGCCGCATTTCCTGCGCGCCCGTGACGTTGCGCCGATCGTCCACGAACACGCAGGCGCCCGGCTCGAGTGAAAGTTCGTCGAGGACCAGCCGGTAAGCGCGCGGGTCCGGTGTCAATATCCCGGTATGGGTCGCGTCGACGATGGTCTGGAAGCGATCGAGCAAAGGCAGTCTCCTGCGAAAGTCGGCGCCGACAAGGCCGAACCGCTGTCGGCGGCCGGCACTATCCGCTACTTCGCGGAAGCGTCCGCGTGGATTGGTCACGTCAAAGGTGTGTCCGCGAAACGCGGGAGGCGCGTCGACCGTCATCCAGCTTGCGCGGCTTGGTCCCCGCATCTTTCCGCGCCAGAAACGTCGGCTACTCCCTATGCTGCGTGGAACTGGGCGCAAATATGCTCGGTCAATCGATGACACTGAGAACGGATGTCGGGAACGGCCACGATTTCCCAGAATGCAGCACGGGTCAGAGGTCCAATCGCGAAGATCCGGGCCGATGGCTCCCCCGATGCATCGATGAGAGCGCAGTTGTTTGTCGCATCCAGCCCGATGCCCATTGAATCGATCCTGGCAAACCCGTTGTCGAACAGGCTGCGGAGCACGGGATTGGTCGTGTTATGCGGGATTGGGTTGATGCCCGTGCATTCCACGATGCGGGCGACCTCCATCGTCTCTGTAGTCGAGCACCCCCGTGGCCTGAACGTGACGCGGGCCGCGTATTCGCTGCGTTCGACGGTCTGAACTTTTCCGGCAATGATCTTGAGCTGGCCCGACGACATTGCGCTCGCGATAAATTCTTCCACCTCCGGCGCCATGCGATGGCGATGAACATCCCACCACGTCCTTGCATGTCTCAGGAATCGCCGGCGCGCCGGAATGGCAAGACTTTGCCACAGCTCCTGGGTGAATGGCCTTATGCCGTCGACTACGCTCCGCCAGTCGCCGCCCTGCAGTTGGGCAGCACGGGTCATTTTGCGAAACCAGCAAACCAGTTCGGCGATTTCGCACCCAAAAGGAACATCAACTCTGTCAATTGCAAAAGGGACAACAGGACGATGGGGCTTGGGGAGAAGTCCGCGACGGGAGATTGCAGTAATCGGTCCTTTGTGTCCGCCGTGTAGCAGCGATTGCACATAGTCGACCATCGTCAGCCCTGTGCCCAGAATCAGAACATGACCATCTTGCGGAATCCTGGTCTTGGCCGGAGCTTCCCATGGATTGGCATACAGATTATTGGATATGTGCGTCTGACAGGTTTCGTTTCCGGTGGCCAAAACAACGATTTGAGCAGAGATGCTTGAACCGTCCCGCAATCTGGCGGTGGCGCCCGACGGCGTCGGAGCGACCGCGATGCATTCGCCTTGTACAATGTGCAATTCACGGTTCTTTCCCCAGGACAGGCCCTGGAGCAAGCTCTCGATGTAACGTCCATAAATCTGGCGAGACACAAAGCAGAACTGATCTGAATCGACGGCAGCCAGATTGTTGGTCTGCAACCACCGCCAAAAGTGATCGGGATCGTCGGCAAAGGCGCTCATATTCGCGGCGCGTACGTTCAGCAGATGAGCCGGATCAGCCGTGCCATATGCGATCCCGCGGCCTATTGCCGGATTTTTCTCGATCAATGTCACGCGTATGTTTTCGGCGAGACTCCGCAGCAAATGGCAGGCGAGCAGGACGCCGCTTGCACCACCGCCCACAACCACGACATGCCGTACTTCGTTCAAACTCGGGCCGGATCCGCGGGCATCATTCTGTGGTGGAGAGAGTTCCGTCAGCATTGACGCGCCTCCCTGTGCTTCCAACGTTTCGAAGTCGACCACCATACTTTCCCCGAATTAAGGCGCAACGAAAAAGGAGCGAGCTATTTCGGCGCCCGATCTGATGGCGAGATGGTTCTGTTCGTTTCGATCGCAACAGCGCAGCACGAATTGTTCTGCCGGCGCCTCGTTTTACAGCATGGCTTTTCTCAAACACGATCAACAAAGAAATTCTGTGGGATTGCAGGCGCATGGTCTTCACACATACTGATCCAATCCAAAGCGTCCGGTTGTGCGGCCATGGAACGGGCCGGTCGGCACGGGCGCGAGATGTGGCGCGGAGTGAACCATGTCGGACATTGCAGTTAAAGCGTCAGATCGTATCGTAGCTAAGGACAGGCTGACCGAAGACTGGTTGTCGGTTGCGATCGGTGTGCTCGTCTTTGCGCTGGCGCTCTTCAGCCTGAGCGGAACAGATCTGCTCGGCTGGGCCGTCACGACCTCCGTCTACAGCAATCTTGCGTCGGCGCTTGGGCCGTTTGCGAAGGGCTATGCCTGGCTCGGAGGTGGTGCCTCGCTGCTGGCCACCTATGCGGCGCTCTTGCTCGTGCTTAGCATCGGCGTCGCCGCGCACGGCGCGGATGTCCGGAAATTCGCGCTCGCTTTCACAGTCGTGTTCGCCATCGCCTATGCGAGCTGGATCGTCGGCAGTTACGCCTACATCGCCGCCGTCACCCCGGCCGAGCAGCAGAAATTCGGAATTGCCTGGTCGCTGAAACTCACCAACGAAGGCGGCTTCGTGGTTGCGTTGCTCTCGGGCCTCGTCATCGCCAATTTCCTTCCGCGCTTCGCCAATTGGCTGAAAGAGGCGATTCGTCCCGAACTCTACATCAAGATCGCGATCGTCATCCTTGGCGCGACGGTCGCGGTGACCGCGGCGGGGCGACTCAATCTCGCGTCCTCTATCCTGATCCGCGGCGCCGCTGCGATCATCGAGGCCTACCTGATCTATTGGGCGGTGGTGTACTACGTTGCCCGAAAATGGTTCGGCTTCAGCCGCGAATGGTCGGTGCCTCTGGCATCGGGAATTTCGATCTGCGGGGTCGCCGCCGCGATTGCGACCGGCGGCGCGATCCGGGCACGTCCCGCCGTGCCGGTACTGGTGTCGTCGCTGGTCGTTGTGTTCGCGGTGGTCGAGGTGCTGATCCTGCCGTTCCTCGCACAAACGTTTCTGTGGCAGGAGCCGCTGGTCGCGGGTGCCTGGATCGGGCTTGCGGTCAAGACCGACGGCGCGGCGGTCGCGGGCGGCGGCATCACGGAGGCGCTGATCAGCGCCAAGGCCGCCGCCGCGGGCATCAAGTATCAGCCCGGCTGGATCCTGGCGACGACGGCGACCGTAAAGGTCTTCATCGACATCTTCATTGGCGTATGGGCTTTCATCCTTGGCTATATCTGGACCAACCACATCGAGAAGGGACCGGACAAGGCCAAGCCGTCTGAGATCTGGGAGCGTTTCCCGAAATTTATCCTCGGCTTCGTTGTGGTGTTCGCTATCTCGCTGTGGCTCGCGCTCGGCACCACGCCGGATATCGCGAAGGCATTGCCTGCGGCTGCCGGCGAGGCGAACGTGTTCCGCGTCATCTTCTTCATCCTGACCTTCTTCTCGATCGGTGTGCTGTCGGACTTCCGAAAGCTCTGGCAGCAGGGCTTTGGCAAGCTTGCCGCCGTCTATTTCGTCAGCCTGTTTGGCTTCGTGATCTGGGTCGGGTTACTGATCTCATGGCTGTTCTTCAGCGGTGTGAAACCGCCGCTCGCAAGCTGATAGCCGGAACGGAGCACAACAATGTCACAGGCAGAATTCGAACGGGAATTGAACAACGCGGCAGAGCCGCTGCTTCCGATCGAGAAGAAGCTGATCGGCTGGAGCCTCGGCATCGGCGTGGTATCGCTCGCGATCCTCGTGGTCCTCAATTATTTTGTGCCGATCCCGATCTAAAGATAGATCGGTAAGAGGCCATGCCGTCGACGGTGATCGCAAGATACCTACGATCGTCATCGTCTCCAAAGCAAATGCGTTCGTCAATTTAAGTCCGCTGTAGATCGCGAAATTGCCAAAAAACTTCTTGGCGCGTTCGTATCGTTCGCTATGCGGCAGAGTGCCGGAACTGGATGCGTCCACTGCCTGGCCACGCGTCACGATGGTATTGATCGAATTTTGCACCCGATTCAGAATGACCTGATTGAACCGGCCTCGATCGGCCCGGTTGCAGGTCGATGGCGCTAAGCTGGCTGGCGAACGCCGCTGGCTCAGCCATATTTGTGGTGAACGTTGGTGTGCATCGCATGGGTGCGCCCAGTGCCGTTACACATAACCTGCACCTGCGATGGGCGCAGGTGCAGCGAGCAATACTGGTAGCGGTCGGCTCGACCAAGCGACATTCGCATCGAACCAAAATCCAATCCGACTTTGTCGCCTCCATTCCGACATCATCGCCTCGCTCGCGACAGCGACGGTTTGAGCTCTCAAGAGCAATCTCTGCAAACGCTCAACGCCGTCACGAACCGCAGCAGCGGTTGATGAAGCGCTCACGCCTGTGAGCAAATCGGACGCGCGAATTGTGCCGTTCAAGACAGTGGCGCGAACCACTTCCGCGCTGAAATCCCGACAGTTTTCCGCTGTCACGCAGATTCATGTCGTCATAGAGAGTCACATATTGCGTCGCACCGCCAAGCATTGACCGCGCCTGTGCGAGGCGCCGTCGGGAATGCCGAGGCTGCGGCGTCGCCGACCCCGCACCGGCAAACATCGTCACGACGCCGGCTCGCTCGGGCGGCGCGTTTAGAACTTTTAAAAATGCCTGATTTCGACTCAGTATCTCGCCGCAAATATTCGGTGAGGTTGCTGCAGGCACGATGCCCTCGGATATGATGCCGATCTAGAAACTAAACCAGGGGAGTTTTCAGTTCATGTCGATCAGCGACTGCGTTCTGCAGGATGGGCTCGTGCCTTCGAGCGGCCAGGCGTCTCGCTTCCAGCGGAAGCTCGGCAGCGTAAACCTTCAACGTGGGGGCCGCTCCACGTTGACGCTGCTGTTAGCTTCGCTGATGCTCAGCGTGAGCAGCGCGGCAGTGCTCGCCCGTGACGACGGCGGATCGAAGTCCGGGTCCGAATCGAAGCCCGGGACTGAGTCGAGGTCCGCCGAATCGAAGTCCAAGGCCGAGGAGACAACGAAGAAGTCCACTGCCGACGAGGCAGCGAACAAGGCGATGATGAGAAAGCTTGAGGCCATGGAGCGGCGTATGCAGTCGCTTGAGGTCGAGCTCAAGCAGAAGGAGGAGCAAGCTGCGCGGTTGGGGAGGGCGATGGCCTCCGATTTGGCATCGCCGAGCAAGAACAATGACTTGTTCGGCGTCGCGCCATCCCCGGTCTCGGGGCTCAAGATCGGCATGTACGGCGAGATCAAGTTCGGCTCGTCGCAGAATCCCGCTGCCAACGGGCAGTGGCAGAACGGCTTCGATATGGGCCGCGTGGTACTGTTGCCAACCTATCAGGTCACCGACAACATTGTCTTCAACGCCGAGATCGAGTTCGAGCATGCCGGCTCCGCGTTTGACAACGACGACAAGCTGCACGGCGCAGCAGAGATCGAACAGGCCTTCTTCGATTTCAGGATCAACGATCACTTGACCTTGCGCTCGCCTGGCGTCGATCTGGTGCCGATCTCCTTCAACAACCTCTACCACGAACCGACTCTGTTCTACAGCGTGGAACGGCCGGAGCTCGCCAATGGCCTGATCCCGACAACCTGGGTGGCCGGGTCGGCCGGCTTCTACGGCAAGATCGTCGATGGCTTGAATTATCAGTTCCAGGTCAGCCAGAGCGCCGAAGATTTTGGTGACGATTTTGACCACCGGAACGAAGCTGGAATTCCAACCGCCGGCGGCTATGCTGCCGGCTTCAACGGCATCGACGCCCTCGGGTTCGGGAAGTCGCCGATCGGCGGCAATGCCCAGTTGAGCAACACAGCCGCCTATACATTTCGTCTGAGTTACCAGCCCGAATTCCTTCCCGGCTTCGCCGGCAGCTCGGCTGTCTACTATTCGCCCAACGTCACACCCCGTGGCGCCTACGCCGACGACTTCCTGGACGATGGCGTTACTCCCAGGCCTCTCGGCAGTAACGCCATGACGATCTTCGATACCGAGGCCCGCTACCGCGTTCCCAACACCGGACTGGAGCTGCGGGCTGAATATGCCTATGTCAATTTCAGCAATCCGGAAAACCTGCGTGCCAACAACGACAGCGATCCCACGAACAATGTCGGCAAGGACATGTGGGGCTACTCGGGCGAGATCGCCTATCACATCAACATGGGGACGATTCTCGGCAGCGAATGGGAGGCTGTCCCGTTCTATCGCTACACCCGTCAGAACTTGCAGACCGCAGGCCTGTTCGGGATCGATCCGAACGGCGCGACCGGAAGCGGCGACATGACCTTCCACGACGTCGGCGTCGCGGTGTTCCCAAATCCCAGCCTCGTGCTGAAGCTGAACTACACCAAGATACAAGATCATTCTGCAACCGGACCAATGGCTGACAGGGTTATGGGCGGCGTCGGCTGGCTGTGGTAGTGGCACGATAAACGAAATGCCGCGGCTTCGCCGGCCGCGGCATTTGGCAAGACGCCAACAGGCGCTGGCACCGGTCTCAACAGGCCATCGACCCGCATTCAGATGGCAAGCCCGATCCTGAGGGCTTCGAAACGAATGTCGCTGGCGCGCAACTCGATGGCCAGTTCGAGAAGATCGTTGAGCGCACCACCGGCGCACCGCTCGCAAGATCGCGCACGCTTTCGATGTCGTCCTCGCGAGGAAACGGACCTTCGCCGCCGCCGAGCGACTGAACATCCTCTTCGCCGCCACCTCGATTAGGCGGTCGCGATGCCCGCGACCGACCCGCCAGCAAATCCGGCAGTGCGATTTGGCGCAAATCACGCCTTTTGAGGTGAACCTAAGTGATCCAGCCTTCTTTGATCATCCATCAAGACAGTGACGCCTTTGAGCCTTTAAGAAGTCGGCATTAGATGTCGAAAACAATCCACAAATGGTGCGGTAGTCTTGATCCTCACCAAGCCCTGCGGGTTACCGAAGGGTCAATAAGACATCAAAGGGGGGCTTGATGACGGTCGACGGTCCAAGGCCCGGGCAGACTCAGCAGAGCAGGTTGGCGGACGAGTTGGGATATGCTGGCAGCTCTGGCGCTTGCGAAGCTCGTCGTCGCAGCAGGCGCGTTGTCATGTTGGCATTTTTGTCGATCGCGTTGGCGTCCTGCAGTGCGGCGACTTTCAGCACCGCCGAACACAACGACGTCGTGCTCGACAAAGTACGCTCATTGGATCTGCAACCGCGCTATCCGAGACAAGTTGGGCCGGAACTGTCACCGCAGGCGAAGGCAGCGCGTGCCATGGTTTACGGTGGCACCAGCACGAGCACCACCGGTACCAGTACCAGCACGCCGGTCGCGGAGGTGAGGGCGGAGCCTGCGGCTCAGACCCGGTCAGTCGGGGACGGCTTCGAGCTGAACTTTGAAGACACGCCGGTTGCGACGGTCGCCAAGGTCTTGCTCGGGGACATTCTCAAAGTAGGCTACGTGATTGATGCGAGAGTTCAGGGTACGGTGAGCCTTGCCTCGGTCCGGCCTGTCCCCAAATCCGATATCGTCTACGTGCTGGAGAGCGCGCTGCGGCTAGGGGGAATTGGGCTGGTTCGCGACACGGCCGGTTATCGCTTGATTCCGCTTGGCGATGCCGTCGGCTCCGGCAACGTTGACGCCAATGGATTGCATCCGGAGCCAGGCTACGGAATTTCCGTTATCCCGTTGCAGTATGTTTCCGCCCAGACACTGATGAAGCTGCTCGACAGCTTTGCGCTCAAGCCGGGAATGGTGCGCGCCGATTCCGGCCGCAACATGCTTTTGATTCAGGGCATCGGACCCGAACGGCGCGCCGCTGTGGAGACCGCGCTGAGCTTTGATGCGGACTGGATGCAAGGACAATCCGTCGGGATTTTCCCAATTACGAACGGCAATCCGGAGCCGATCGTCGCCGAGTTGGAGAAAATCATGGATACCGGCGAGAACGGCCTGAGTCAAAATGTGGTCAAATTCCAGACCGTCAGCCGCATGAACGCCATCATGGTCATCACCCGCAAGCCGGCCCTGTTGCGCACAGCGGAGACATGGATCAAGCGGCTTGATCTCGCCAATACGTCGAAGAACACCGTTCATGTCTACCGGATCAAATACGGCGAAGCCCGTCACATCGCCCGCGTCGTGACTGAGTTGTTTATCGGCAGTTCTGGCGGGGCTGACAACGCGCTCGAAACGCCGTCGGGCCACTTGGCGCCCGGTTCGGGAGCTTCCGCGAGCTCCAGTATTGACCGGCTATCGGCCGGCGGGAGTCAACCAAGCGGCTTTGGCAGCCAACAGCAAGCGACGACGAGTCTGGTCGCCGACCGGGGTTTTGGCGGTGCTCCACCGCCCGCGCCGAGCGCCCCTGCGAGCACCGATGCGCCGCAAAGCTCTGCTTCTGGCGGCAAGGCAATTCTGGAGGGCGTGAGGATCACTCCCGATGTCGTCAACAACACCTTGTTGATCTATGCCGACCAGGAGAATTACCGGCTGATCGAAAATACTCTGCGGCAGGTGGACAGGCCGCAGCTGCAGGTTGCCATCGATGCGACCGTCGCCGAGGTCACGCTCAACGATAGTCTGAGTTACGGCGTGCAGGCCTATCTGACCAGCAAGAACCTCGGCCTGAGGCCTGACCAGGGTTCGGCCCTCAACACCACCTCGACCTCCTCCCCGACAACCGTTGCGTCCGCGGCGGGTACGGCCACCAATGCGTTCCTCAACCGAGCGTTCCCCGGATTCAATTTCCTGATCGGATCCGAATCCCAGCCCAGCTTGATCCTCGATGCGCTGCATACCGTGACCGAGGTCAAGGTTCTGTCCAATCCCTCGCTCGTCGTCATCGACAACCAGGTCGCGACATTGCAGGTCGGCGATCAAGTACCGGTCTCCACCGGCAGCGCGACCGTCCTGACCACCAACAACACCGTTGTGAACACCATCGATTACCGCAACACCGGGATCATCCTGCGGGTAGCGCCGCGGGTGAATGTGAATAGCAACGTCCGGCTCGATATCGAGCAGGAAATCAGCAATGTTTCGCCGGCAACGGCCAACAGCCTGACGCCGACCGTCGCACAGCGAAAGGTCAAGAGCTCGATCTCGGTTGCCAGTGGCCAAACCGTACTTCTGGCCGGTCTCATCAGCGAGACTCATCAGGGAACGCGCAACGGCATTCCGGGCCTCGACCAGATCCCCAATCTTGGAGACATTTTCGCCCACAACGACAAGTCAACCGCGCGGACCGAACTGATCATCTTCATTCGGCCCCAGATCATCCGCGATGGAACCGATGCTCATTACGTCGCCGAGGAACTCCGATCGAAATTGCGTGGCACCGCCAAGCCGATCGCCGAGAGCTCGCCGCATGTGCCACGTGTGGAGTAGGTCGTCATGACGCGTGCCGAACTCGATCGCGGACATTCCTGCTGCGCGTCGACTCCGGGGCGGAGCGCGGGCCAGACAGATCGTCGTCGGGTCCTGGCTCCAGGCCGGAGCTCCGCGCTACGCCTGTGTGGCTAAAGACTGACCGACGTCGTCCTCGACAAGATGGCGCGCGCAAATCGCCATATGTCCGGCCTGCAGACAAGATGGCGCCCTGATCATGCCCGATCCTCGCAACAAACCATCGGCCCGGCGAGATGGCTGCTTTTGATTGCATTGTCGACCACGACCCCGCCGGCGTCGGCTGGTGTGTGCGATGCAATTCGCGTGGTGTTGAAAGCGGTCGAGAGTGTGCAGACTTAGCCTGCAGAACTGATGCCGTCCGTCCTTTGTCATCGAGGCCCGCGAACGTCTGCCGGGAATGCTGCTCGCGGTCTGCGCCGTTATGGAAGTTTGATGCTGAACGTCGGGCGCGGTGCCTATCGTTCGTGTCTAGAATTCTTCTAACCGCGTGCAGAAATTCGGTCTCGGTTCCGTCATTCTGACAACAAAAGTGCTTGCAACCACTGTGGAGGAACACAAACGAGCAATTTGCACATTACTTGGCTCGTGCATGTTTTTGCACAGCTTGCGATGACGGGGATTCCGACAGCGAGTTGAGGTCCGTGTGGCACTGACCCCGGTGGTGTTTTACCCCTGGGTAACGCGACGAAGAATGACGAAGAAAACGGCGAGGTCGGCTGGGGGGTTGACCGCGGGGGAGTAGACGAGTTGCGTGAGTTGCGTGCGAAAGAGATCAAAACAGTCGCTGACGAGTCCTGCCTGCTCGTCTCGGCCGTCGAGCCGCTGATGAATGTGCTCGGTTACCTGGAGGAGGTCGTCCGGCTCAACGAGCCGGTCGTGCAACGGATCGCGGACTATCAATCTGCCGATGATACTCATTTCGTGCTGCATCAACACGAACTGGATGGCCTTCCGGGAATTATCCTCGATTCGCTCGACGACAACGGTCCGGTTTGGCTCCGTGTCGAGCGTCTGAAGAAAATCGAACCGCCGCCCATCGATCCCGACCTCGGGGTCTGGATCGAGGTGTTCGCCGATCCCGACCGGCCCCCGTCCATTCGCGACAGCGTCATGGTCACCGTGGATGCCGCCGAGAAGGATCGTCTGGTCGCAGACAAACAGGCTCGGGCGGCGGACCTCGAACCGGCGATCAATCCCGATCGACGGCATTATAATATCTTCAATGTGCGCTTGCGCCTTGCGGACTATCCTAGTCTTGCGGCCCGTCTCAACGCGTATATGGCGGGGCCATGGTCCTGGTGGGCCCGGACGGAGAAGCTGCGTCGCAGGACCATGGCGATCCATGCGCGCTTGTCGGACATCGTACCGGTTAGCGACCGGACCGATCGGTCGCATGAAATCGTGTGGGGCATCGGCGTCTCGCGGTGGCGGCGCGACTGCAACGAGATACACCTGCCGGTCCTCGAGCGGTCGGTCACCATCGAGGTCGGTGAGAATAACGAGATCAGAATTCGGCCACGCATGGTCGGCGCGATCGCCGATCTGAGGGGGTTCCAGACGGGACGGGCCGCCGGCGCGACGTCCGCCGTCGAAAGCGCCCGCCGTATTCTCGAAGCGATCGAGCGCGACGGCGAAGTCTCGCCATTCGCGCCTGACAGCTTCGAACCCATCCTTCGTATCGTCAGCTCCCAACTCGATCCCGAGGGCGTCTATCTCGCTTCCGATCGCGACCGGCTCGAGCCGGGAGCAGCTTCGCCCGACGCCCCTGAGCACTTGGCCGTGTCCGATCGCTGGGTGATTTTTGCGCGGCCGAGGACCAAGAGTTTCGTCTTGCGCGACATCGAGCGGTTCAAGGACTTGATTAATCGACTAGCGACGGACGAGGGCGAACTCCCGATGCTCGCGCGCGTGCTGCCTTTCGGCGCGAGCGACGACGCTCGGACCGGCGTACGCCAGGCGCTTCCCGGCGTCATCGGCCGGCCGATCGATATCGAGCCCGTTGCAGAACACGCAAGCGCGGAGCTTGGGGATCTGTTCTTTCCGCTGCCGTCCAACGGCGACCAGATTGACGTCGTGCGCCGGCTGCAGACATCCGACGGGCTCGTCGCGCGGGCCGCGCCCGGGCCGGCGAAAACCGACGCTATCGTCAACGTCGTCTGCCACCATCTCGCGCTCGGCCTGCGCGTTCTCGTGGTCTGTCGCGAGGGAGCGACGATTCAGGCATTGCGTGACAAGTTCCCTGCCGTCATTCGCGACCTCACGATCGGCCTGACGGGTGGCGATCGCGAGGAGCTGGCGCAGGTCGAGGCCGCGGTGCGCCGGCTTCAGTTGATCGTGGATACGCTGAAGCCTCGCGATCATGTCGATCTGATCAACAGATCGGAACGCGACGTCATCGCGACGCGTCGGGCGGTCAAGGACATCGCCGAGGAGGCTACGAATATCGCCCGGAATACTCCTGGGCTCACCGAACTGCCGTTCGATCTCGTGCGGAAACTCGTCGTCGAGTCGTACGTACATGCGTGGTTCGAGGACCGCCCGCCGATGCTGCTGACCGAGACCGGAATTTCGCCCGCCGCCGTCGATGCGGCGCGGGATGCGCGGATCCGGCTCGGAGCGGATTTGTGCCATATCGATGACGATCTTCCGTCCGTCGCCCAGCTTCCAGAGCCCGCGACGGTCGCTCGTATGCACCAGGACTTGGCGCTGGCAGTTGAGCCAGAGCGATCGTTGATAGAACCGAGGGAGAGGTCGCGCGCGCGCCGCGCCGTCACCGCACTGGACGTTCCGGGCGCCAACCAGTTCGCAGATGATCTCGAGGCGCTTGCCGCCGCACATCTGGCGGTTGCCGACGAGCCGTGGCTCGGCCCGCCTTGCCCGCTACGCAAGCATGACGGCGGGCCTCGTGCCGAT
>WNGJ01000484.1_pt1 | contig 39540 bp, 28 predicted proteins | sample 5400611 | NCBI WGS metagenome assembly WNGJ01 (sample SAMN13153375, study PRJNA577476) | soil metagenome | isolation source: 40 cm soil or saprolite under Garry oak tree replicate 1 | place: USA:California | collected 2016-06-15
CGGCGGGGACGTTCCAGGTTTCACGTATACTGGCGGGAAGCTACTGCCTTTTGCTTCTGGCGGCTGCTCTCTACGCCATTGTGCTGCTTTTCCTGTCATCCTAGTCTAGAAGTTAGATAGAGTGTGGTAATAGAAGACAGGAGACATCCCAAATTCCGGCACTCTGCCGGAGTTTGGGATGTCTCCTGTCTTCTCGTGTTAGTCTTTATCCTTTAACGGCCCCGGCGGTCAATCCAGAGACGATACGGCGCTGGAGAATGAGCACCAGGATCACCAGCGGAATGGTTACAACTATAGCGGCGGCGGCGAGCTGGCCATAGGCGATCACATGCTCTCCGTTGAAGCGGGAGATAGCCACTGTGACCGGCTGCGCGCTTTCATCAGCCGTCAAGCTTAAGCCGAAGAGGAAGTCATTCCAGACGGCGATGAACGACAGAATGGCTGCTGCGAAGAAGCCAGGCGCGGTCAGTGGAAGCACGATGCGCCACAAAGCGGTAGAAGCCTTGCTGCGTGAAGAGCACGAAGAGTGGGCCTACCATCGCTATGAACGGGAACATATTGACGGAGAGCACAATGATCAGCACAAGTCCCTTGCCCCGGAATTTCGTGCGGGCGAGCGCGTAAGCGCACAGCGAGCCGAACAACAGAGCCACAATGGTCGTTACGCCTGCAATGATGGCACTATTCTTGAGGTCTGGCAAAAAGTATGCCGACTCTGTGAAGATGGCTTTATAGTTGTCGAGCACGAACGACTGCGGCCACAGGGTCGGCGGTGAAGCGTTAATCTCGACGCCGTTCTTAATCGACGTGGCAAATGTCCAGTAGAGCGGGGCAAGTGCGATGAAGACAACAAGAACTACAGCCACATAGCGGCCAACCTTGCCCCATGTCTCGCGCTGCCTGGTACGCGACTTATATGTAACCTTTGCCCGGGGGGGTGCTACAACCTGCTCTTGTGTTGCCATGATTCGACTCCCTTTCTATCTCTCTATAGGTACTAGCTCTGTTGCGATAAAACGCCACGCATCTGCGAGACAAAGATGAGGCTGATGATGATACCTAAGACGAAGATGACGACGGCTGAGGCGATGCCAGGGCCGAAATCGGCAGTCGTACCGGCAAACATGAGGAAGTAAGCGTTCGATCCCATCGACTCTGCCAGACGCGCTCCTAAAGCGAAGAAGATGTCGAAGACGCGGATGGCATCCAGCGTGCGGAAGAGCAGCGCAATTAAGAGCACGTTCCTGATCATCGGCAAAGTGATGGTCCAGAACTGCTGCCAGCGACTGCTGCCATCGACGCTTGCTGCCTCGTATAGCTCACTGGGGATGACTTGCAGGCCGGCCAGTATCAGGAGGGCCATAAAAGGTGTTGTTTTCCAGACATCAGTGACGATGGCGGCGATGACGACACCATTGGGGGTTGCAAGCAAGGTATCACCTGGCCTTAGCACGTGAACCCCTTGGAGGATATAGGTAATGACGCCGGTCTGATCGTTATACATCAACTGCCAGATGTATGCTGAGACAATGGTCGGAAAGGCCCAGGGAACAAGGATGGCAGCACGCACCAGGCCGCGCCCCGGGAACGTCTTATTGATCAGCAGAGCGACGCCCAGGCCGAAGATGCACTCGAGCGCTACGCTGATGATGGTGAAAACTATCGTTCTAAGAACCGCCGACCGGTAGACGGCGTCGGCAAATAACTGGGAATAGTGCTGTAATCCAACGAATGTTGCGCCAACAGGGGACGCGGGATTATCGAGCATGCTCAGCCAGATCGAATCAAGAATAGGGTAGACGGCCACCACTAAAATTACAATAATGGTGGGAATAACCAGGTAGTAAGGCAAAAGCCCACTACCCAGATCCAAACGTCCTCGCAGGCCCGGTCTACGCGCAGTTGCGCTGACGGTTTGTGTCTGTGTTGCCATTACACGTATCCCCTTCTCTGATGTTCACATTGAAGCTGATCGGAGACCTCTGGTTAGTGTATACAAAGATAGAGCGGCAAAAAGCACGAGGCACTGCGTCTACGTGTCCTGGCCGCTTCTAGCCAGCCCAGTTCCTACAATGGACGATCAAGTGACGGTCTAGTGGGGCAACCTCGAGGTTGCCCCCGACTGTAAAAATCACATACGCTGCTTCATTACGCCTCAAAAAGCCAAAGCAGCGGAACACTACTACGACGATACCAGGGACTGCAGGTCCGATGCAAGGGCACTCAACGCGGCAGCAGGGGTAGATGACTTCAGGAGCGCCTGGTGAATGCGCAACTGGATTGCGGTTGAAACGTCCGGGTACCTGGGAGAGACCGGGCGCGGCTGTGCAGTCTGCAGGATCGGAGCGAGTTTGGTAAAGAGTGGCTGCTTCGACGCCACGTCAGGGTCGTTATAGGTACTCTTTAACGTGGGAGTGAACGATGCACCGATGGCAAGCGTTTTCTGCGCACTGTCCTGGAGCATGTAATGAATAAACGACCACGACTGATCCACATTCGGGGTGAAGGCGTTGATCGCCAGGTTCCAGCCACCGATGCAAGAATGCCCGACGGTATTGCTGCCACCGTAAAGCATGCCGTGGATGTCGAATTTGCCGGCAATCTTCGACTGGGAGGCAGTGTTACCCAGCGCGTATGCATAGGGCCAATTGCGCATGAAGACTGAATTGCCTTGCTGGAAGACGGTGCGTGCCGAATCCTCCATATAATTGGTGACGGCATCGGGTGAAATGGTGCCGACCCAACTGACCATGTCCGTAAGCGCCTGCACCGCCTGCGGGCTATTGACTGTGACGGTCTTAGGATTGTTCGGGTCAAGTATTGAGCCGCCGTAGCCATACAGGACCTCGACAAAGTCGCACACCAGCCCCTCGTACTGCGCGCCCTGCCACACATAGCCGTACTTGCTTTTGGACATAGCTGACTTGGCCATACTAGCCATATCTGTCCAGGTATTGGGGGGAGTTGAAACGAGATCTGTACGGTAGTAGATGATACCCAGGTCAGTACGCAGTGGAGCCGCCCAGAGGTGGCCATTGTAGGTGCAGGAAGCAATTGGCCCGGGAAGGTAATTTGCGCGCTCACTCGTAGGCCATTTACTATCGATCGGTGCTGTCCATGCTTGGGAGCCAAATTCAGCAGGATAGACAACGTCAATCGACGCTACATCGATACTGTGGCTGCGAGCACGAAACATGGTGGTAAGCTTTTGCAGGAACTGATCAGTTGAGGATGGGCCCGCAAGCCATGTAACGTGGACGCTGGACTGGGATTTGTTGAAGCTGTCCGCGAGCTTGGCATAAGTGCCGGTGGGTTCTGACTCGCTTTGCCACACGATGTTAGTGACGCTGCTGCCGCTGGAACCGCCACAGGCTTCGAGAAGTGAACCAGCAACAGTACTGGTCAGGCCAAGAGCGACAGCACGCTCGAGGAACGTGCGGCGTGTGATACGACCGGAGCGTATCTTGACGACGATTTCGTCTAGGGCATCACGCTGCTCAGGAATCATGAGGAGTCCTCCTTTAGAGTAAAATAAATACTGACGTAGATGAAAGCACTACTCGCCAACAAGTGCTCGTTGTACTTCCATACCTACGGGGCACCCTTTGCCCAACAGGCCTTCCTTAGAAATTCGGAAGTGCTCCGAACCTCTCTTATCTCAGATAGAAAGAGAGGACGATGTAAATACGTCATTTTGCCTGTAAACTTCACATTGTTTGATAGCCTTCAGGCGTAACCCTTTTTAATGGACTCGCATAACTCTATTTTGAATCATGTAACACTCGCACTAAATAGTTTCGGATCAGGCACATTCCTTTCTGAGTAATAGAGTTACTCTCGACAAGCTGTTGCCTGCATAACACATAGGATGTTTCAATTTGGAAACGTTTCCATTATTTAAAATAACAATAACATAAAAATTCCAGCTTGTAAATAGAGACATTCGTTTCCTTCTCTCAAAGAGCATTTGGCTTCCTAATTCTCTTTACAGGAGGACTGTGCGTGTGTTATTCTCAGATTAAAGAAATTGTGCTAGAAACCTGGAAACGTTTCCAAAGCTTAAGCTGACCCGGATTTTGCAAACAGAGGGCGGCCGTTATGGCATCAACAATCCATGATGTAGCGCGGGTTGCTGGAGTGGGTATTGGGACCGTTTCGCGTGTCATAAATAATCACCCTGGAGTCAGGCCTGCCACGCGCGAGAAGGTGCTGAAAGCGGTTGCTCAGCTTAGTTACGAACCTAACCCGATCGCTCGCAGCATGATTTCGAAGCGTACCGGTGCAATCGGTGTCATAGTCTCGTTTTTCACTCGTCCTTTCAATACAGAGGTGTTGCGCGGTGTGGAGGCTGTTCTTGCCCGCCTGGGTAAAGAACTGGTGCTTTATAACGTCGAAACCGATACCCAGCGCGATCATTACTTTTCTGAACTAGCCTCACATCGCAGAGTAGATGGATTGCTGATACTATCGCTCATTCCAGGAGACCCGGTCGCGCTTAGATTTAAAGAGGCGAAAATACCCGTGGTGCTGGTCGATGCTTATAGCCCTTTTCACACCTCGCTGGTGGTCGACAATATAGAAGGAGCCTACCAGGCGATGATGTATTTAATACAGAAAGGTCACCGGCACATCGGCTTCATCAACGGCGTAATTGAAGGCAACTTCAAGTTTAATCAGGCCAATGATCGCTTGATCGGGGTGCATCGAGCGTTTGGGGAGGCAGATCTGCTCTTTGAGCCAGAACTCATGCTGACGAGTGAATGGGACCGGCATGGAGGGAAGGTGGCGGCACTGCAGCTTCTCTCGCGAGAAAAACGGCCAACCGCTATTTTTGCCGCCTCTGATATGCAGGCGGTAGGAGTACTGGAGGCGGCAAAAGACCTGAATATCAACGTGGCTGAAGATTTGTCTGTTATAGGTTTCGATGGCATTGAGATAGCGGAGTTGCTTGGACTCAGTACGATTCAGCAGCCGATGCGGCAGATGGGGGAGTTAGGAGTAAGTAAACTCATAGAGCAGGTCGAGAATCCCCAGCGGTTACCCGAACTCATCCGGTTCAATACTACGCTGGTAGAGCGCCGTACCACCTCTGTGCTTACGTCCGGGGTACCAGGCGGTTTATAATGAGTTTTGAGTGCCATAGAGTCTACTGCGAGGAATAAAAAGGGGGAGGCAAGAAACTTGAGACAATTGGATGTCCTCTCTGTCGGAGAAGCATTGATAGATCTTATCTCGGATACAGAGCAGGGGTCACTACTTGAATCAAGCAGGTTTGTGATGTACCCCGGTGGCCAGGTAACGAATGTTGCACTGAATGTCTCTCGACTTGGAGGATCTACCACGGTCGTCGCCGGCGTTGGTGACGATGCTTTTGGCCTATTCCTGCACCAGCATCTAGAAGCGGCCGGTGTCGAAACGACCTATCTACACAAAACTCCAATAGCTCCTACGACGCTCGTTGTTGTCACGCGCCAGACCGCGACACCCGATTTCGCTGTCTATCGTGGCGCGGATGCGCAGTTACTTCCAGACGATATGCCGCTTAGCCTGTTGCAGTCTACTTCCCTGGTACATACTTCAGCGTTTGCGCTCTCACGCGAGCCGACTCGTTCCACAATATTGGGGTTTGTCGCGCAGGCGCATGCGGCTGGTTGTTTGATTAGCTTTGATCCGAATTATGACCGGCGTCTGTGGGGGGTAAATGCCGATCCATTACCGGTGTTTCAGGAAATTTGTGCTTATGTGTTCCTGGCAAAGCCATCGCTCGACGATTGCACAAGGCTCTTTGGTGCAGGGAAATCGCCGGAAGCCTATGCGGCCCATTTTCTAGATTTGGGAGTGCAACAGGTTGTATTGACAATGGGTTCAACCGGTGTGCTGCTTGCCAATGCCGAGGGATCTTCTTACTTCCCCACGCCCCGTATGGAGGTGGTAGATGTGACAGGTGCAGGCGATTCCTTCTGGTCTGGATTGTTGCTTGCCACGTTAGATGGATATGCAATAGCGGACGCGATTCGTGTGGCGCAGGAGGTTGCCGCAATAAAACTGCGGCAGGTTGGACCACTCTCACACACGGTTGACCGGGCTGCGCTCTACGCACGGCTTGGCTTGCAAAAAGCGGGAGAGCAGTTGGCACATGAGGGTAGATCAAACGGAGTATGAGGAGGCTGAGGCATATCAACAGTCGCTTGATTTGGTGCGCGGGTGCCTCTCTCCAGCAGGTTTTGTTGCTTCGCCGGTGAACGTTGACAACTATGCGCGCGTCTGGGCACGTGACGGGGTGATTACCGGATTAGCGGCGCTGGCAAGTGGCGATCCAGCTTTGATCGCAGGAATGCGGCAAACGCTGACTACGCTTGCGCTCCATCAAGGTCCGCATGGAGAAATTCCCAGCAATGTCACGGTAGATGGCAGCGAGGTGAGCTATGGCCGCCTGGCCGGGCGTGTTGATGCGCTGCTCTGGTATGTGGTTGGTGTGTGTGCATATATCCGGTATAGCAGTGACAGTGGATTTAAAGAGCTCGCCAGGGTAAGCGTGGAGCGTGTATTATTCCTGGCAGCATGTTGGGAGTACAATAATCGCGGCCTTGTGTATACGCCTATTTCGGGAAACTGGGCCGATGAGTATATTCAGCAAGGGTATGTGCTCTCTGATCAATTGCTTCATAGAATGGCACTAAGCAGTGCGGGGCTGGTCTTTAATAAGACAGAGTGGCAGGAGAAAGCGACGTACCTTCAGCAAATGTTGGCGGTAAACTATTGGCCGCTCGCGTCTCTCAGCAATGATCCACTCGTGTATCATCCTCATGCCTATCGCTACCAGGCTGGCGAGCAGGGAGAGATTGATCATTGGCAGCCTGCTTTTTCGCCCGGTGGCTACGTCACCTATTTTGATGGATTAGCACACGCTCTGGCCCTGCTGACTGGTTTGGGGGATGATGGGCAACGTCAACGTGCGGAGGCACATGTCCAGGCATTGGAACAGCAAATTGGGAGTGCCCTGTTGCCTGCATTCTGGCCTGTGATAAAACCTGGCGACCCAGATTGGGCGATGTTGCAGTCTAATCACTTGTATGGTCAGATCAAGAACCAGCCCTACACCTATCATAATGGTGGGTTATGGCCGGTTCTCACGGGATTACATGCCGTTGGGTTGATGCGCTATGGCAAGCGTGAGCGAGCAAGGCATTTAATGGCTGCCATCAATGCTGCAAATGCGCAAGGGAGTGATGGTGGGCAGTGGGAATTCTCTGAATTTGAGCATGCCCAGACCCATGCTCCCATGGGGACGAAATACCTGGCCTGGAGCGCTGCGGCCGGAGTACTGGCCAACCAGGCGATATGGCATGGCGTACCCTCCTGGTTGCTTTGAGCGTTAGATTTGGCAAACTGGACATATTCTACACACTAGACAAATCGCTCGAACCATGCTACTGTGCGGCGCAAGCGATCGGCGCGCTGTTGAGGTATGCCATACTCTGGAAAGTCGATCAGATGGCTGGCACCTGGATAGCGCACAAGCTCTACTAAGTGTTTGCGCCTGCGCAGCATGACGAATAGTTGCAGAGATTCACTAAACGGGCAGCGCAAATCGTTTTCTGCGTGAAGCAACAAAAGTGGCGTCGTTATGTGATCAGCAAAGGTGAGCGCAGAGCGATTCTGCTGCAAAGCATCATTACCTGCTCCTGTTCCACCCATCACGTAATCGAACCAGAGCGTCTGATCTGAAAGCAGGGCTACACTCGGAAGGTAGCTGATACTGTTGCGGCTCACTGCTGCTTTGAAGCGGTTGGTTTGTGTGATGGCCCAGTTGGTCATGTAGCCACCATAACTGAGGCCACCAATGCCCAGGCGCGTTTCGTCCACTGGCTCGGTGGCTATAACGTGATCTACACCGGCTAGCAGGTCACGGAAATCGTCGCCTCCCCAATCATGCAGGTTTTTCTTGCTGAAGGCCTCGCCATAGCCTGCACTTCCGCGTGGATTGGCCGCCAGTATCGCGTAACCCTTGCCTGCCAAAACCTGGAACTCGTGAACATAGCTGTCGCCCCAGGCCATTGAAGGCCCGCCGTGAATCTCCAGGATCAGCGGAGCTTTTGCATGCCCTGCTAGCGCCGAGAGATAGAGCCATCCTTCAATTTCCAGGCCATCAAAACTTTGCCAGGTGATACGTTTGGGGCGTACCAGTTGGCGGCTGCGCAAGAGCGAGTCGTTCACGCCGGTCAGCTTGCGCCGGTTATCGCCATTGCTGTCCATACGCCAGATATCGCCGGGTGTGAACCAATCTGTACGGATCATGGCAATTGTTTGCCCGTCCTTGCTAAGCCGGGGGGTAATATAGCAGCCGTTGCCGCTGGTCAATTTCACAACCTGGTCGTGCTCTATATCTGCGCAGTATAAATGAACCTGTCCTCGCTCCTGTACTGGAATAAGCAAGGATTGGCAATCGGGGAACCATTGGGGACGGCTGAGGGGGGTAAAGTGCAGTTCATCGACAATCCATTCCATGCAGGTGAAATCCTGGGTGCTGGAGATAGCTGGACGGGGTGCATCATTGCTGTGGGCGTTGACCACCCAGGGTAATACGTTGCTTGTCTCGGTCTGATCCTCGGAATAGTAGTATGCGATAGTTTGCCCGTCGGGTGACCACGCGGGCATTTGAGCCAATCCCTCTTCGGACGTAAGGCGCAGCATCTGACCGGTTGAAAGTGCCAGCACCCACAAAGCCATGCTTACGCTGAGATCGGGGTCGGGTCGGCGATTGGCACAGAAGGCAATCTCAGTGCTGTCAGGTGACCAGCATGATTGAACCAGGTCTACCGGCTCCGAGGTGAGGCGAGTGGCTGTACCATCCAGGGAGATCAGCCAGAGCTGCTGGTGGCGTCCCTGCTTGTATCCCAAACCGTCCCATTGCTCATCCAGGCGCGTGTAAACGACTGAAATTGCACTGGTGTCCGGTATATTCTGGTCATCGGCGGGTTTCCATGAGCTGTGCGCCAGCAGGGTTGTGCCATCCGGTCGCCAGTGGAACTCTGTGACATCCTGGCTGAGATTGCTCACCTGGCGAGCTTCTCCTCCTTGCAAGGGCAGCAAATAAATCTGCATTGAGCCACTCCGATCGCTCAAAAATGCGAGATGCTGGCCATCGGGCGACCAGCGTGGTGCTACATCGTGATGCTTTCCTGGCTCTACACCTGTCAATTGTCGCGGCGTTTGGTTTTTTCCGGCTTTGCTATCTACCAACCAGATGGAACTGCTTGTTGTGTTCGTTTCAGCCTTGGATTGAAGAATGGTAAAGGCGATGAGCGAGCCATCGGGTGAGAACTGCGGATCACCGGCGAGCTGTAATGCCAGCAGATCGTCAACATTGATATAGGGGTTTGCAGGTGGGGCTGTTACTGCTGGTACAGCAGGTACCTCGATAGTGGCAGGAGAGGCGGCAGCATCGTCGTGGGTAACAGGGCGTTGTTCGGTGGCCATATCGTCGTTCTCTATCATAGAAACAACTCCAATCGCTAGCTAGTCTGACGTACGAGAAATCTTTGTTTTTGAGTATACTCCATCCTTCACAATTACGATACGAGGGCTATGCGGTTGCAAGGTTGAACCACACATGCTCACAACTACTCTGCTCACCATTTAAGGCTGAGCAGTGCCAGGATGCCGAAAAGCACGAGAATGACACCTGAGATCCTGTTGATCCATAGCAGCCATCCAGGAGTAAATTTTCCTCGCAGCAGACTGATGCCACCGGTCAGGATGAACCACCACAGGGCTGAACCGGTAAACACCCCGAGCACAACGGTGGCTGCTGAGAGAGTATTTCGACTTGCTGCTACACCTATGCCGGCAAAGATGGCCGCGAACGAGAGTATGGTCAAGGGATTGGTGAGGGTCAGCAGAAACGTAGAAACATATGCGCCAGGGAAGTTGTTGGCTTTCGTCTTGGCTACGGCTGCGCGCTCAGCAGGTCTGGTAAGCATGGTCTTGAGGCCCAGATAGATGAGAAACAGACCGCCGAGCAGGCGAATCCATGTTTGTTGGCTGACGAGGAAGTTGGTAATCAAAGTCAACCCAAATGCGGCAATACAGCCATAGACGGCGTCGGCTGTTGCAATACCCAGACCAGATACCAGGCCATAGGCTTGGCCTTTGTAGAGCGTGCGCTGGATGCACAGGATGGACATTGGACCGACGGTGGCAGCAATAGAAAGGCCAATAAGAAGACCGCGCACAAAGAAACTTGGATCCATCTCTTCCTCCTGTAAACGATAGCCTGCATTGATACATAAAAAATCGCCAGGCCTCTCAGAGGCCTGGCGACTCGTTGCGTCTGCTTCTCACTTACTCAAGTAGCGAAGACATGCAAACCAAACCTCTGGTCGGCTTGGTTGGCCTGCTGGTTTCGAGTCAGTGCGCCTGGAAAACGATTGAATCTATTTACTGGCATCCGCGCATTTTGCTTTCAGCTACGACTACTTACGAATGCACCTGATTGCTATTTACCGATAATAGCAGCGGTGCGTAGAAGTGTTCGTGAAACTCTGTCAAACGAGACGAGTTGAGTATAGCATACATATCTTTCAAGGACAATAAAAGCTATGCTATGATTAGCATTAATGAAAGCTGATTTAAAGACTGTTGAGGGCACGATAGTATGATTGTATGCGAAAGAATGACGACCAAATCTATTCGGGTTACACCGGAAGATACACTTAGCTATAAAAAAGGTGACAAGCATGTCTAAATCTACGGCAAAAGCCGACTCCAGGGCGCGACTAGTCTATGACTCTAGCGAGCTTGATTATAACTTTGGGCCCGATCATCCATTGAAGCCAGCGCGCATCGTTGCCTTGATAGACTTGTTGGAAACCTGCGGTTTGTGGCATAGTGCCGGCGAACAGAGCAGGTTACCCTTGCGTGCCGCTACTGTAGAAGAATTGAGCCTGGCTCATACAACCGATTACATCGCTGCAGTGCAAAAGCTCAGTATTCCCGAAGGGAGAAAAAACGAATCTGAGGAGCACAAACTGCTTTCTATAAAGTATGGTTTTGCTGATGGTGACACGCCAGTGCTGCCCCACATGCACGAAGTGTGCGCAAGTATTGCAGGCGGTACGCTGGTGGCTTTGAGCGCTGTCATGGGACTACCCGCGGGTGGCACGTTCACTGCTGAGGATGAGCGTCCCCTGCATGTCTTTCATCCAGGTGGTGGGCTTCATCATGCCTGGGCCGAGCGGGCTTCGGGCTTCTGCGTCTATAATGACATTTCGGTGGCGATAGCCAATGTGCTGCGTGCCAGCGAAGCAAAGATACTATATATTGACTTCGACGCTCATCATGGTGATGGGGTGCAGCGTTCATTCTACGATGAGCCGCGTGTTATGACCGTTTCGCTTCATGAAACCGGGCGTTATCTGTTTCCGGGGACGGGTGACGTGCTTGAATTAGGCAATGGCTTGGGGCGCGGTTACTCGGTAAATGTGCCCCTGGAACCTTTTACCGAGGATGCTTCGTATATCGAGGCGATTGAGTCGCTACTCTCGCCGCTTGTCATATCGTTTGCTCCCGATGTCATCGTTACCCAGCACGGATGCGATACACATGCCTGGGACCCATTGACGCATCTTAGCCTGACGTTACGCGGTATCCAGGCGCAGATTAAACTGGCCCACCAGTTGGCCCATACCTATTGCCAGGGGCGCTGGGTGGCAGTGGGTGGAGGTGGATATGACTTGTATCGAGTTGTGCCGCGCGCCTGGAGCATGGTGTGGGCGGAGATGTCGGATCAATCCCTGCCCGAACACTTACCTCATAAGTGGGTGAAACGCTGGCAGCCGGTATGGAGTGATATGGAGAATCAGGAGGCGGAAGCACAGCAGTTGATGGGCAAGGAACCAGCATCAATGATTTTCCCGACGCGCTTTCAGGACCGGCAGGAAGATTTTCCTGCACAGCCGCGCAGGTGGTCTATCAGTCGCGCGAATCGCTATACGGTTGCACTCGTGCGCCATCTTTTAATACCTCCTTCTATACGCCAGGCGTTTCCAACATATCAATCACCGCTGGCAGGCCTTGTGGATTTACTGCACTTGCGGGGCAGCGCCACTCCTTCGCGCAGCAAAACATTGGAAACTCCGGCCAGCACCCTGTTGTTGCGCGACTTTTGCCCGCCATCGCTAGTCGAGCGCCTGACTCCTGATAAAGGCCTTCGTGCTTTCGCTCGTCTACCGGAGCGCGAGCATCAACTCCTGCTCAGTATCGCAAAGCGCCCGGACTGCGCACTTACGCTGGCACATACACCGGATGGTGAGATCGTCGGTGAAGTGACGCTTGCGCCTGGCGATGAGTGGTGGGATGGCCTGGAAAATGTCTATGAGGTGGCTATAGAAGTAAGCTCAAACTGGCGAGAGTTGGGAGTTGCAAGCAATTTATTAGCCTTTGCTCTCGAACTAGATGCGTTAGAAGATATGATTCTCTTTGCGATGGGGTTATCATGGCATTGGGATACCGAGGGGCTGGGGTTGAATATCTACCGCTATCGCGAACTGATTACACGACTGTTTGCGTCACAAAGCTTTATCAAATACCCAACGACTGAGCCAAATGTGAGCATGGAACCGGCAAATATCCTGTTGGTGCGCGTTGGTAAACGCGTTGACCAGCGCGTGGTGAGCCGGTTTGTCAACCGTTTACTGAGCTCGCCAAACCTATCTGGACTATGAACCGGGTGGACGCGCTGCGTATACTATTTGCCCCATTACTTACCTTTTCAACTGGGTCTACCTCCCTTTAATTTCCTTAGAATTTGATAAGAAATAGACGCCTTTTCTAAGAATAACTTGAGATTGTTTAAGCATAATTTAGTTTATGCTTAGAGGTCTTTATAGCAGAGTTTATAAGCGCATTTATGTATTGTAATTCTCTAAGAGATAGATTACGCTAGTGTCAGGTCAAGAGAAAGCGAGGATGATCTAGTGGAAATACGAGAACGAACAAAAACACATCGCTCAGAAATCACTGATGGCGTATTGGCAAAGCAATGCCTCGAGGGTGACCAGCATGCATTTGAATTGCTGGTGCAGCGCTATAGTGGGTCGCTTTTTAACTTTATCTGCCGGTTTTTAGGAGATTATGACGCAGCCTGCGATATTTTACAGCAGGTAATGCTCCAGCTATACATTTCTTTACCTAAGCTGCAAACCGGGATACCGCTGAAAGCCTGGTTATTTCAGGTTGCACGAAACCGTTGCCTGGATGAGTTGCGACGAAAGCGTGTGCTGCATTTCTCCGAATTGGAGAAAGGAACAGATGAGGATGAACAGTCAGTACTGATTACCATGCCGGATTTGAGCCCTCTTCCCGAGGAAGTGGCCGAGCGACATGATTTGCAACAAATCATGCTAAGAGCAATTCAAGCATTGCCTCCCAAGTTTCGTGCAGTAGTTCTGCTGCGTTATGCCTCTCAATTGAGCTATTCAGAAATTGGAAAGGTGCTCAATATGCCGGAGGCAACCGCTAAAACCTACTTTCAGCGTGTGAAGCCGCTGTTGCGCAATGCTCTTGCATCTGAGTTGCAAGTTGTCCCGGCGCGCTAAACTTGTAGGGGGAGATGGTCTCAGTAAGCAATCTGATCCGTCAGTTTGCCTGTGTGAACCAGCCAGCGTACAAATTCCAAGCGACGGTGTTCAGCCATGGTCCGAAGTTTCTCTTTTTCGTGGTGATCCCGGCGAAGTTGGATTAATCGCTTTACTTCTCCCTCTGCAAATCCCCCGCTACGCAAAATATCACGATCTTCTTTACGGTCCATACAAACCTCCTCTTTCACTGTACGCAGCTATGAAGGTTCTATAGTCAACATGCGTTCGATACGCTTAAGAAGTGTCTGCATAGGATATGGTTTAGGCAAATGATCTAAAGTAGTCTTTGTCTCGCCACGTACACGAATTTGCTTGCGAACTGCCGATTCTGCGCTGGTTAGCAGCACGGGTGTACTGGAATAGGCACGTAATGCGTGCAAAACATCCCAACCAGTAATCGCACCTGAGAGCTCCAGATCGAGCAATACCAGGTCTGGAAGCGCTTGCTGCAGAGCCGCTATAGCTATCTCTCCATTACGTGCTATCGCTACCATGTAACCATGAGCGACTAAAATACCGGCTTCCAAATTTGCGAGAGAGGGATCATCTTCAACTACGAGTATGCGTCGCGACGAACCCGGCTCCCCAACTTGATTTTGTGCCGGGTTGGCTGTAATCCTTGCGCTATGCGATGTTTCCTCGTTCCACACATTCGGGTTACCGCCACCCGGCAGAGTGTATGCAGCGTCCCTGTCTTGCATGACTGGCATCCTGCTCCCGCAAAAGTAATAAATATACTGCGGTTACACCGCCGGTGCGGTGTTGAGATACTTCTACTCTCTACTAGCAGAGTACCTGATTACCGGTGATAAAGACGTGAATTATGGTATAGATTCTGTGAAATTTCTGTGAAGGCCAGGAACATTCCGAGCAGGGGCCTCCGGCATCCTCGTTCCTAAAGTTCGCTGGGATCAGGCGGTGGGACAAGATACCCCACGCCCAACTCGTTAAGAAGGTAGCGAGGTTGCGCAGGGTCGGGTTCTAATTTACGGCGCAGGTGACGGATAAAGGTGCGCAGATAGGTATTTTCCCCGCTGTAATCTGGCCCCCAGACTCGCTGCAGGAGTTCGCGATGCGTCAAAACCTTCCCGGCATTACGGGTAAGTTCACAGAGCAAATCGTATTCGGTGGGGGTGAGGTGAACCTCTTTCCCGCCTGAACGTACCACGCGGTGCGCGAAATCTACGATCAGCCCATTATCGCCCCCACATCGATAAACCGGGCGTTGTGCATCGCTGCCTGTTAAACCGCTACGGAGACGCTCCGTTTCTTCGGAGCGCCGCAGCGCCACGCGTACACGGGCCAGCAACTCATTCAGGCTGAAAGGTTTGGTTAAATAATCGTCGGCTCCCTCGTCGAGAGCTTTGATCTTCACAAGTTCCTCGTCGCGGGCTGAGAGTATGATGACGGGGGCATTGCTCCATTCGCGCAGGCGTCTCAAGAAGGTCAATCCATCCAGTGTAGGAAGAGAGAGATCGAGCAGGATCAATTGAGGCTGAAAGATAGCTGCCATGTCAATGGCTTGAGCACCATCGCGCACTGCATAGGCCTGAAAGCCCCGGGCTTTCAACTGGGCAAGTAGAAATGTACGCATCTGCGGATCATCTTCAACACAGAGGATACGAACCTTTTTGTCTGTGGTCGACATCACACACGCTCTCCTGATCAGACCTCGCTCTTGATTGAACTGGCAATGCCAAGGGTAAATGCGAAGGTAGTTCCCTCCCCCGGATTGCTCTTCAACCGGAGTTCGCTGCCGTGTGCCTCTATAATACCACGGCTGATGTATAAACCAAGTCCTGTCGCTGGACTCCAACGAATACCACTCCGTTGTCTGCCTGCCTCAGGTTGTCCCGGACTGTCTGCTGTCGGGCGCCTCATGGCGGCAAAGGTGCTAAAGCGCGTAAACAGTTCCGCCTGCTGTTCCTGTGTAATGCCCGGTCCTTGATCTATTACTCGTATTTCGACACCGGATGGTTGGTCATGGCATCCGTCAAAGATTGCCTCGGCTTCAAGACGTACAGTATCACCTTCAGGGGCATAACGGAAGGCGTTGCTGAGTAGATTGGTCAGCACGCTGATGATGAATTCATAATCTGCCTGCACCGCGGGTAGATCAGGCGAAGCGTGTACCTTGAACTGGCGATTGGAAGAGGAGATCAAGGCTTCGAGGCGATCTTGCAGGTCTTCAAACATCTCAGGCAGCAGGATAGGTTCGAGATCAAGGCGCAAGGCACCCGCTTCAACGCGTGAAGCGTCGAGGAAATGGTTGATCATACCTACTAAACGTTCAACCTGTTCATCAGCGGTTTCCAAAAAATTGCGCTGTGCTTCGCCTGACCACTCCAGGTCATCAGCCTGGAGGGCGCTCAGGTGGGCGCGGATATTGGCAAGCGGGGTTTTCAGTTCATGAGCCATAGTGGTAAAGAAATCTTCACGCACCCTTTCTAATGCTTTGAGTTTTGTGAAATCTTGCAGCACTAAGACTGTATCGGTGATCCTTCCACCCGCGCTTTGTAAAGGTGCTGCGTTGACAAGCAGGAATAAGTTCTGACCGTCGGGCTGGGTAAGATGGAGTTCGATTTCGCTTGCCTCTCCCTTGTGTAAAGCGCGGAAAAGCGGTTGCTCCTCGAATGGAACTAGCGAGCCGGAAGCCCCGTATAGTGGAATGGCACGTAAGGTCTCTTCGATATTCATACCAACGGCACTTTCAACAGCCTGGTCGGGATCATCGAGCGGTTTTAAGAGCACCCCCATGCGTTGTAAAAGCTGTACTGCCTGGCGGTTGATGACGGTGACGCGTTGGTCGTCCGCGGAGATGAGCATGACACCGGAAGGCAAACGTTTCATGAGAAGCCGCATGCGTGCACCCTCGAGCTCCTGCGCTGCTTGTGCTGCTTGCAGGGCCTGGTTACGTTGTGCCAGCTCGGCGGTACGAGCAATCACCTGGGCTTCGATCTGTTCTCGCGCAGTGGCCTGCTCTGTGACATCGTGATACACAACCACATACGCAAAGATATTACCCGAGTCGTCTTGTATCGGGGCTTTGGATCGACGGATGGTGTAATTCCGCCCATCTGCTCCAATCATCTTGAATTCGTCAACCAGCCTCTCCTGAGGAAAGCGCTTAAGTTCCACTACAAGGTCGGCGATAGATGGAGAGTCTACGGGAAAAATGGCGGTACGGCGAGCCAGGGCCTCGCTGATATGCAGGCCTCTCACGTCGCCTGTCCAACCGAGGAGTTTGCGGATAGCGTTATTCGTGTCGGCCACGTGCCAATGCGCATCGTAGATGATCACTCCATCGGGAATAGCCTGCATCACGTTTTCGCGCTGGTGTGCCTCTTGACTCGCCACTTGCGCCAGGCGGTCAATGCTGAGAAACAGGCGCGCATCTTGAATTGCCAATCCGACCTGCTGGGCGAATTGCTCGAGTAGCTCTACTTCTTCGATGGGAAGTCCGCGTGCTCGCCGGTGATAGACCTCAATCGCGCCCAGTATTCTCTGGCTGGCGAATCCATCTCTCTCCTCGGGGACTGTACCGGCGGCCGAACTTTTGCCGGAGCCATCGGCAGGTGCTGGTTCGAAAATAGGTACGCAGAGTACCGACCCTGGGCGGCGGGGTATGCCGTTGTCGTCCAATAAAGGGAACTGGATATCAGGCCAGTCGTTTGTATCTGGAATAATCAGGGAGCGGCGGTCGCGTATAACCCGGCCCAACAATAACTGCTCGCTAACCTGGGGGTGCCAATCCTGTGAACTGAGATGCAAGCCCTTCTGTACCGCTACAGTGACTGTGGCTGTATCCCCGTTCGAACGATCTGTTCCGAGCTGGTCTTGTTCCTCCAAACCGGTGGTGCGCGGCTTACCCCCGGCAAGCGAGTAATCAATCAACAGTATGGCACAGCGCGTGGAGCCTACCAGATCTTGAACAGCCTCAAGAATGCGATCGAGTACCTGGGATAGTGCAAACCGCCCCACGATAGCTGAAGAGATGTAGTGGATGGCATCCAGGTGCAAGCGCGAGCGTACCTTGTCGGTGACATCCTCAATAGTCAGCAGTAGTGTGGGTTCTGAATTATGCGTTTCCACACCGGCTTGTTCCTGGTATTGCCTGGGAGGTATGAGATTTGTGGAGACTTCAATAGACACATGCCAATATGTGCGACCTCGCGTTTCGAGGAAGCCTTCAAAAGGGAGTTCGGAGAAGGTCTGACTTTGGCCGGTAGAGCATACCTGTAGCAATACTGGCTTCGCTGCATTGCGTATTTCTTGCGGCGCCACTTCATCCAACGTATGACCTATCACGCCTTGAGAACGCCACGGTTGATCAAGTAACGACAAAAAATACGAATTCGCATAGAGAAAGCGCAAGCCGGTGCAGTCGAGGACTGCAACTCCAACTGGTATGCGTCCCAGAATGTGTTCAAGTAGCGTGGGATGTGCTGGCCCCATATGATTGCAGTTTCTAGCGACCCGGTGCGAGCTTATGAAGCATCTCGCATGTAAGTGTCGATCAAGGAATACGAATCTGAATGACTTATGAGTATATTATAGCGCTTTTTAGCTTTATGCGAGCGTAAATTTCTCGAATTTCGTAGGTTAGCATCTTTTTTTCCGAGAGGAAGCTCCCATGGGTTCTGCATTTGTATCTCGATCACCATTCTGCTATCATAAACGGCGTACTTTGTGAAAATTGTTTAGCCAGGAAGTTATGAAGATGGACCTGTGTGGTAAGCGTGTATTGATTATGGGATTGGGGTTGCATGGGTCGGGCATCGCCTCGGCCAGGTATGCTGCCCAACAAGGGGCTATCGTGCGTGTGACCGATTTAAGATCAGCAGAGGTACTTGGACCGAGTATAGCATCACTTGCAGGTTTGCCGATCGAATATGTGCTGGGCGAGCATCGTGAAGAAGATTTTCTCTGGGCCGAAATCGTCATTCGCGTTCCCGGTGTGAGCCGGACTTCGCCCTACCTGCGCCTTGCCAGTGAAAATGGAGCGCGTATCGAACAGGAGATAGCGCTCTTCTTTCAAGCCTGCCAGGGACAGATCATTGGTATTACCGGTACGCGTGGCAAAACGACGACGACTACGCTGATTTACGAGATGTTACATGCCAGCGGCGCTCCTACGGTGATAGGAGGTAATGTTTCTGGCGTTGAAACTCTTTCTCTACTTCCTGTGATTACCCCACAAACGCTGGTCGTCCTGGAATTATCAAGCTGGCAACTCGAAGGATTGGCACCCCACAAGTTAAGTCCGCCTGTTGCGGTGATGACAAATATCTATCCCGACCATCTTGATACCTATCAGAGCATGGAAGAGTATGCCGAGGCCAAGGCCAATATCTTCCGTAATCAGCATGCGAGCGACATGGCAATATTCAACTACGACAACCCCTGGACGCGCCGCCTGGGTGAGCAAGCGGTGGGGGAGACATGGTATACAAGTTTAGAGCTTGGGGGAAGTTTCCCTCGCGGCGCTACAACACTTATGCCTTTCAGCTTTACCGAGACCTCTTTGTATGGAAAACACAATCTTGAAAATATTTTGCTGGCGACAACCACCGCAAGACTGCTCGGTGTTGCCGATGAGGTCATCGCGTCCACGGTACGGAATTTTCAGGGCGTGGCTCATCGTTTGCAAGAGATCGCTGTAGTCAAAGGTGTTCGCTACATCAACGATACGACGAGTACCACTCCCGTGGCGGGGCGTGTTGCCCTGGCGGCATTTGACGAGCCGATTGTGCTGGTAGCCGGAGGCAATACCAAGTTTCTTCCATTGGAGGACTGGCCAGAGGAGATGGTGCGGCGTTGTCGTGACGTGATCTTACTGAAAGGGACCGGCACAGACGAACTGCTGCCAGCTTTGCGGGACGCGGCACAGAAACTCGGGGTCACTAACCCGGTGCGTGGCGTGTTTGACGATTTTACTGCTGCTATGGATGCCGCGATATCTTGCACACGCCCTGGTGATGTATTGCTTTTCTCGCCTGGCTTTACCAGTTTCGGCATGTTTCTGAATGAATTTGACCGTGGCGACAAGTTTGTGTCATACGTGCGTAAGCTCAATAAGTCTTAATATTTACGTCTTTTTGAATGGATAGTCTCTCTTATCTCACTCCAAATATCCCAGCTATCACATATTCAACTTTTTTGTAATACCTATAACAAAAGACTTTGTGCAAGAGGCCTTTGGTATCTTCTCTGTGCTTCTGGGCAAGATCTTACAGTTTAAAAGACAGAGTCGCTCCGGCTTGCACTAGCTGGATAACTTCTGATAGACTAACGTGTGACAGGGACATCGAGCGCGTTGCCTTGTACTTCGAGTGCTTGTACAAATGTGAACATAGCTGTTACCAACGTGCCCACGGGAGGAGAAATAAAACATGACGATGTTGATGAGTAGAAAAGCCCTGGAAGATTATGGCCTGGTGAACTTAGGCACTATTAACTGGAACCTTGCACCAGCGGTGCTTGCCGAACATGCTCTGGCTCGCAAAGAGGGATTGCTGGCTGCAAATGGTGCGTTTGCTGCCTATACAGGTACCTATACAGGGCGTTCACCCAAGGATAAGTTTATCGTCTCAAACGCAGAATACGCAGCGAAGATCTGGTGGGGCGAGATCAATCACCCGATGTCTCCCGAAGCCTTCGAGGACATACGACGCAGTCTGGCTGCCTATTTGCAAGGGCGTGATGTCTATGTGCTGGATGCGGCTGCCGGTGCCGATCCTGCTTATCGTATGCCCATCCAGGTAGTTACTGAACTGGCCTGGCATAGTCTTTTTGCCCGGCAACTCTTCTTGCGTGCTAACGAAAGCGATTTGACCAGTGAGCGTCCTGGTTTTACCGTCCTCTGCGTACCGAATTTTCATACTGATCCACGCACGCTTGGAACACGCTCTGAGGCGGCTATTATCATCGACTTTGAAGAGCGTCTTATCTTGATCGCCGGCACACAATATGCTGGCGAGATGAAGAAGTGTATTTTTACCGCTCTCAACTTTGTGCTGCCTGCTGAAGGCGTGCTGCCCATGCACTGCTCAGCCAATGTAGGACCTGGTGGTGATGTGGCGCTCTTCTTTGGCCTTTCCGGTACCGGTAAGACCAGCCTTTCTGCTGATCCGAGCCGCCGTTTGATTGGCGATGATGAGCATGGTTGGAGTGATAATGGGATCTTCAACTTCGAAGGCGGCTGTTACGCGAAGTGCATAAACCTGTCGAAGGAGTACGAGCCGCAAATCTGGAATGCCATGCGCTTCGGCGCGGTCTATGAAAATGTTGTGCTGAATCCAAAGACGCGCGAGCCAGATTACAGCGATGATTCAATAACAGAGAACACCCGCGCAGCCTATCCCGTTGACTTCATCGACAATGTGATCGAATCAGGTACCGGGGGCCATCCAGAAGCGGTGATTTTCCTTTCGGCAGACTCATTTGGTGTCTTGCCGCCTATCTCGAAGCTTACCACGGAACAGGCGATGTATTATTTCCTGTCCGGCTATACAAGTAAGCTAGCGGGCACAGAGAGGGGTATAACCACGCCAGAGGCAACGTTCAGTTCTTGTTTCGGCGCTCCTTTCTTGCCACTACGCCCCGTTGAGTATGCCGACCTGCTGCGCGAGCGCATAGAGGAGCACAATGTACGCTGCTATCTCTTCAACACCGGCTGGACTGGTGGCCCACACGGTATTGGCAAGCGTATCAACATCAACTATACGCGAGCAATGGTAAGGGCGGCAATCAGTGGGACACTCGACAATGTCGAGATGTATACCGATCCCATCTTCGGGCTGCATGCACCCACGTCCTGCCCCGACGTGCCGAGCGACTTGCTCATTCCGAGAAATACATGGTCAGACAAAGAAGCCTACGATCGGATGGCAGCTGACCTTGCTAATCGCTTCAAAAAGAATTTTACGCAGTTTGAGTTGCCCAGCGATGAAGTGCGCAAGGCCGGCCCAAGGTAGAGTGACGACTCCCCACGGCTAAAGCCTGCGGCTTCTCAGAGGCGCGTCCTCTGAGCGCTCCGTCCGAGCGCGGGATTCTGTTTCGAGGGCTTGCAGTCCAAGCCGAAGGATGTTTTTCGCGGCGTTGTGGTCACGGTCCAGAGAGCAGCCACAGGAGCACTCATGCCAACGCTCCTCTAATTCCTTCTGGATAATCGCGCCACAGCCACTACAGATCTGGCTGGTGTACTTGGGAGAAACAAACAGGATGTATGAACCGGCGCACTCTGCCTTGTTCTTGCATATCTGTTGGAATTGCCCCCAACCAGCGTCTAAAATGGATGTATTCAGGCCAGCTTTGGCACTGGCTCCATTGGGCAGATAGTGCCCGGTTACCTCATCCTGTTTCGGCTTTGGTCGCTTGCTCATGTTGGCGGGCTGAAGCTTTTCAAACACAATGACCTGGTACATTGTGACCAGCTTGCGAGCTTGCTTGTGGTGAAAATCCTTCCTCTGGTTGCGAATATGCCGGTGAGCCTTGCCGACTCGTTGTGCGGCCTTTCTCCGTCGCTTTGATCCGCGCTTTTTGCGAGCGAGAGCCTCTTGCAGCTTCTTGAGCTTTTGTTCGGCCCGGCGCAAATGGCGCGGGTTCTCGATGGTGCTGCTATCTGAAAGCGTGGCAAAGTGCAGGAGTCCCAGGTCAATGCCCACGGCTTCTTCTGACGGATGATAGACGACCTCTTGCTTCACCTCACAGGTGAAAATGACATACCAGTGATTGGTTTCGCGTTTGATCGTACAGGTTTTTATCTCACCTACCAGCGGATTTGCTTTCTTCCCTTTGGGCATTTTTACCTTGATGGTACCGATTTTCGAGAGGCAGACCCGGTTATCCCCAGTCAAAGAAAAGCCCGACTGTGGGAACGTAAAAGATTCATAGCGCCCGTACCCATGAAACCTGGGATAGCCGGGGGTTTGTCCCTTCTTGATGCGCCGAAAGAATGCCTTGTATGCCTTATCCACGCGCCGCAGAACATCCTGCAAGACCTGGGAGTGGATCTCGTTGTACTCTGGCCGGATCCCTTTGATCTCTGGAAGCTGTGTAGCTTGCTGATTGTAATGGAGGGCGTGTTGGGTGGTGAGGTATGTGCGAGTCACCTCATCATAGTAGTTCGGGTGCCGCTTGACCGCCATCTCGTAGCTCTCACGTCGTTCCTGGAGCGCAGCATTGTAGAGTTGCCTGGCCCGGTCCAGCGTCCATTGCAGCTTTTCTGCCTGCTGCTTATTCGGGTACAAGCGGTACTTGTAAGCTTTCAGCTTAGACATGCTTCTGGTTCTCGATATACTGTTGAATGACCGAGAGCGGTGCTCCCCCAACCGTTGACACGAAGTAACTGTTCGTCCACAGCGTCGGGAGCTTGCGCTTCAATACGGGAAACTCCTGCCGTAAGAACCGTGATGAGCGACCTTTGAGCGAACGCACTAACCGATGAATGCCGAACTGTGGATCGCACTCCACAAGCAAATGCACCTGATCGGGCGTGACGTCCAACTGCACGATCTCTGCTTGATGTTCCTGGCACACCTCAGCAATGATGTGCTTCAATCGTTCTGCGATGCCCTCGATGAGCACTTTGCGCCGCTATGTGGGACAGCAGACCACATGAGAGTGGCAGGTAGAGAACACGTTCCGGTTGCTCTTGTATGCCGCGCTCATGAGATTCAGTCTACAGCATTCGTCTATCTACTGTCAAGAGCATGTGTTCCAGACATTTCCCTGCTCCCCGACCCCAAAAAGGAACGCGCCTTCTATCTATAGGGCTAAAGCCACAGGGTTTTACGGCGCAGTCTGATAAAATTCTGGATTTGCCGTTCCTTATTCATAGGGCAGGCAGCTCTCTCCCCTTGCGATTTCTTTCAATTAGTGTAAAATGTCTACAGAGCCTAAATATGCCAAATCTAGGGATAAAGAGGGATTTTACGATGAAACAGGTAGACGGCGCAGAGCTGCTAGGCCCCAATGTCCCAGGCAGTTCAAGTATCGGTCTCATATATGTGGATCCCGATGATAACAGGCAGAGCGTTTTAACTGCTATTTTGACACAGGATAAGCTCGGTCGAAAAGAAGTGGCTGTGGTATTGCCGGAAAATAACACAGCCTTTCAGCGGCCGGTAGATTTTGACGGCCTGAAGAAAGTGCGGCGTGGCCTCAAGTCCCAAATTGTCTTTATAGCACCCGGCGGTCCTGGCCCGGCTGAATTTGCGCGCCAGCGGCGTTTTACCGTGTACCCGACGCTGGAGAGTTTCGTACAATCGCTTAAAGTGGAAGCTAAGACCAATGAAACTGCTGCTAAAAGCAAACGCTTTGGGCGCAAGTCAAAATCTGCTGATGCGCATGCAAGCCCCTCTCCTTCAGATGGTCGCATAGAGCAAGAACCGATCTCACCCCCTCCTGTGAATGAATCTATAGCGGACCCCCAACAGGCACCTCTTGGTCCCAGGCATGGTGAAGAGGGTGATGTAACAGAGGATAGTAATGCGCGTGCTGGACCAAGCGCGGCCCTTGCAGGCATGGCAGGTGCGGCTGCAGGCCCTGGTCCCGGTGCATTGGCCGGTGATCGCGACGATAGTCCCACGCTTGAAAACAGCGCTGAGGATCAGTACGCAACACCTCCACTTGAGACGGGATCGCCAAAAAACGAGAGTACATCCTCAAGCAGCGCAACACTACAGGCAGACGAAGAATCCAAACCTGCTAGCTCTAATGACACGGAGAACAAAGAGGATCCAGGCATTATATTCTTTCCCGCGCCTGCGGCGCGCCCTAAGACGGCTGGTAAATTGGCCGCCGCGCCCTCAAAGCCTGTGCCGTTTGTAGCGCCAGTTGCAGCAGCAAAGCCGGATGTGCCAACTGCTGCCCCGCCTGTCCGGCGTAGAAATACTGGAAAGAAGGCTGCCGTAGTCGCTGGTGCCGCTGCTGCGGGAGCAGGGGCTGCGCTGGCCAGTCGTACTTCCAGTGGAAGTAGTGGCCCACCCCCTGGCGGAAGCAGCCCTGGTGGTCCTGGTGGTCCCGGCGGGGGAAGTGGTGGTTCAGGTCGTTCTCCCAGGCGAACGCGCCAATTGATTGCTATTTTGTTGGTCTTGCTTATGTTGTCACTGATCGCCGGTATCGCCATTGCAACCCCCGGTGGATTAGGTGGCATTACCCATATACTACCTGGTGCGACGACTACGGCCACGGTAACGATTACGCCAGTTAGTAGTGACAAGAAAAATACATATGTGATCGAGGCCGTGACGGGTCGCCCTAATGCTAAAGTTCGCCAGGTTCAGGCCCGTATACTTAAAGCTTCAATAGCCTCCACCCAACCAAGTATAGTACAGGCTAGTGGCAGTATTCCGGGTATCCGAGCGGCAGGAGCTTTGACATTCCTCAATACCACTTCCTCTGCGAAAACTCTCTCTAGCGTTATTCTTAGAGGCGCTTCCGGGGTACCGATTACATTCAATGGACCGATTACGGTTCCGGCTGTTCCTCCTTCTGAGATTACCGTGACTGGCTTTGCTGTCAATGTTGGAGCGGGTGGAAATATCGGGGCGCTTGATATTAATAGAAATTGCTGTACTGCTGGCATTATTGTGAAAAATGGATCTTTCGGTGGCGGGCAAGATCCACAGGCACACGCTGTCGTTGTACAAGCCGACATCAATGCCGCGACAAATCGGCTTGTGGCTTCGCTCAGGCCGAAGGCACTGTCAGACTTGCAGCAACAGGTGCATGCGAATGAACAGGTTGTGCCTAACACTTTGCAATGTCTCAATAGAGCACTATCTGACATTACTGTCAATCACAATGCCGGAGATCATGCAAGTAGTGTGTCCGCCGGTGGGACCGTCGTCTGCACAGAAGAGGTCTACGATCATGATGGGGCGCTCTCAATGGCGAAGAGCCTGCTCAAGGCAGATGTAAGTAAAAAATTAGGGACAAATTACGCGCCCCCACTGGATAAGGATATCGCGGCCGGGGTGACGCAAGCCACTGTAATTGATACAAAGGGAACTGTATCCCTGAACGTAAGCGCGCAGGGTCTATGGGTCTACCAGTTTAGCAAAACCGTGCTGCAGGGGTTTAAGAATACGATCGCCCGCGAGAGCGAGCAGGCTGCCATGAACTACCTCTTGCAGCAACCCGGGGTGAAAAGTGTCAACATCCAGATCTCCAGCGGCAATACATTACCGGATGCCGCAGATATTACTATCAAACTAGCAACTGTACCAGGGGTAATTGGCAGCCCGGCGACCACACCGAGTAGTCATGAGCCTCCGGTGGTACCTACCGCAGGGTCCGCCCCTACAGCTTCTCCCATTACTCCCACTCAGGGGTTGGGAGGATGATAGGCAAGGAGAGACGCTGGCGATGCTGACTCTCGAGGGTACGCAACTCGGAAACTATGATGTCGTACGGCGCATGCGTGTAGGAGGCATGGGGGCTGTCTACGAGGGAAGGCAGCGCACTGCGTTTGGTCGGCGCGTGGCGATCAAGGTTATTCTAGGTAACTATGTTAATGATCGCGAGATGCGTCGTCGCTTTGCGCGAGAAGCGCGCACAGTTGCACAGTTGCACCACCCTCATGTCCTGCAGCTGATCGAGTTTGGGGATGAGCAGGGGATTTTGTACCTGGTAATGCCTTTTATCGAGGGAGGGACACTCACCGGCTACCTGCGGCGTGGTCTGCCCGACCTGAACGATGTCGCTGCTATTTTCCTGCAACTGTTGGATGCGGTAGAATATGCGCACGATGAAGGGCTGATTCACCGCGATATCAAATCCTCCAACGTGTTGCTAGAGGCTCGTCGCAGTGGGCCACCTTATGTCTACCTGGCTGATTTTGGGCTGGTGCGCTACTCGGAGCAATCTGACGCAGAAAAGGTAGGAAAACCCATTCCCCTGGATCAGATACCAGGAACGCCACACTACATGGCTCCTGAGCAGGCACGAGGTATCGTTACTACCGCGACCGACATCTACGCCCTGGGCGTATTGCTCTACCAGATGCTGGTTGGCGAACTCCCCTATGATGACCCTGATGACGTGAAAGTCGTCAAGATGCATCTTGACGCGCCGGTTCCATCTCCCTGTGATCACGATGCTTCTATCCCTGCCGAGCTGGGAGAGGTAGTGTGCAAGGCTATGTCAAAACGTGCAGAGGGGCGCTTTGCCAACGTAGCCGAGATGCGCCAGGCATTTCTGGCTGCTATCGATGGGCCTGTGTCAGCGGTCGATGGTGATTATGATCTCCTCGAGATGGATGAATTGATAGTTACACCATCGCCTGGCCAACGCGTATCGGTGCCTTTAACAGAGCCGGAACCGGCAGACCCTGCCCCTGTAATGCCGGTGAAACGTCGTCGTATTGCTGCTCGTATGCCAGCACATGCGAGGCAGCCGGTTAAGAGTTCTCTAAATCGAAACCGCAGGCGTTTTACACTGTCGGCGGTGGCTGCAACCTTGATCCCACTCATCCTTTTGTTGATGTTGATTATGCCACGAGTGTTTGGCTTCAGCTTCTTTCCCACGGGATTTCCGTTATTTAGCACTTCGTCGGTTGCCAACATCTCTGTCACAGTGCAAAGCAAAACACTCCGGGATACTTTTCTATTAACTGCTTCTCCACAGGTCAGACAACCGAATCTTGAAACCCGGGTCATCCCTGACCGCACTATCTCGAGTACTGCTATGGATAGTCGCACTGTAGCAACCACCGGTAGCAAATCGACACCCGGGGCACAGGCAGGGGGGTCTGTTCGCTTTGATAATAGCAGCCCATCGACCTTCTCGGTGCCGGCAGGGATCATTTTCACAACAACTACAGGTGTACAGGTCAAACTCACACAGCCAGTAGAGGTGCCGCCGCACAAAAACCGGCAGGATGGTACGGTTACAGGACCCGCCGTGGCTGTCTTCCCTGGTGTTTCGGGAAATATCCCCGCGAATACTCTCGATACAACCTGTTGTAACGATCAGGTGGTCGTCAGCAATCCTGATCCCTTCGCAGGCGGTGTGGACCCGCGTGTTGTGCATGTCGTAACACAGGCTGACCTGGATGGGGTGAGCAATGAGCTGCATACGCAACTCCAGCAGCGTGCGTTGCAGCAACTTCAGAAACAGTTTGCAGCCAACGAAGTACAGGATGCACAACCAACTTATGTTACTAAAGTTGTATCAGATAGCCTGGTCGGTGCGCAGGAGAACCAGGTGCGCGTGCAAGTGAGCGTATCAGCCTCGGTGCTAGTCTATAACAGGGCAATGGCACGTCAACTCGCGAAACAATTGCTGAGTAAACAGGCTATCATGCTGCTGGATAGTAACTATCAATTGAAAGGTTCACCGGCTGTCAGTACACCTGTTATCGTGCAATCGGGGAGCCACGGTCTGATTTATCTCAGCGTGTCAGTGCATGGACTCTGGATATATAAGCTATCCTCGCAGCAGATTACTTCGTGGCTCCAATCTATTAAAGGAGCGACACCTACCTTAGCAAAGGCCTATCTCACATCTCAGCCCGGTATAGCAGGCGTACAGATTCAACTCCCCTTTGGAACGGACCATCTCCCGGTATCCGTTGATAGTATTAAGATTGTCCTGGTGAACCTCTAGAGGCCAGAGTATAGTCTATGTGTTATACTGATGCCGTCGAAGAGTGCGACGGCAGAGTGGCCGGCACTACGTGCAAGATATGAGGGGAGTTGTGAAATGGAGAAGACGACAGAAGCTCCTTGGAGAGATATGTGCTATTATAACTCGATGCTGGATCTAATAGGGGATACCCCGCTCATACATCTCAAGCGAGTCGCAGGTGATGTACCGCCCCTGATCCTGGCGAAAATGGAATTTTTCAATCCTGGAGGCAGCGTCAAGGACCGTATCGGGCCGGCTATGATTGAGTATTGTGAGAAGCAAGGTTTGCTACGTCCTGGCGGTACCATTGTTGAACCAACCAGCGGCAACACGGGGCATGGGCTTGCCATTGCCGCGGCTATTAAAGGCTATCATTGTATCTTTGTCATGACCGATAAGGTGAGTGAAGAGAAGCGCAGTCTCTTGCGTGCCTATGGCGCGGAAGTGGTCATCTGCCCCAGCAGCGTCTCTCATGATTCACCTGAACACTATAAAAACGTGGCTCATCGACTTGCAAATGAGATTCCAGGAGCCTGTTGTCCCGACCAGTATTCCAACCCCGCGAACCCGGCCACACACTATGCCACGACCGGCCCTGAAATCTGGCGCGATACCGCCGGTCGGATCAGCGCATTGGTAGCGGGTATCGGCACAGGTGGCACGATTTCGGGTACTGCCTGCTATCTTAAAGAGCGGAATCCAAATGTGAAGGTGATTGGCGCTGATCCTCCCGGATCGGTTTATTCCGGTGATATACCAGGGCCTTACAAGATTGAGGGCATCGGCATGGAAGTGCTCCCACAAAACTACGATCCGTCGGTTGTGGATGAGGTTATTCGTATCGATGACCGTACCTCGTTCTATTGGGCACGCCGGCTCGCGCGTGAGGAAGGGGTGCTGGTGGGTGGCTCATCTGGTACCGCCCTGGCGGCCGCTCTTCTTTATGCACGCCGCCTGACACCCAACGACGTTGTAGTTGTGCTGTTTCCCGATACCGGGCGCGGTTACCTGAGCAAGCAATTCAATGATACCTGGATGCGTGAGAACAACATGCTGGTACAGGCAGAGACAGACGAACCTACTTTGCATGATGTACTGACCTATCGCCGCACGCATTCGCGTACGATGCCGCTCGTGGTCAGTGTCGCGCCAACCGATTCGTTTGCCGATGCTGTTGAATTATTGCGCCGTTATGGTATCAGCCAGACCCCTGTAATGGAAAATGGACAAATGGTCGGAAGTCTGACGGAAAATCTGCTGCTGCGCCATCTCGCCAGCGGTGAGCCCCTGTCGTCAATGTCTGTACGCGATTTTCAGGGTCCACCTTTCCCGCAATTGCAGGCCGATGCTCTTGCGCAGGAGGCATACACGCTCTTTAGCTCCGGGCAGTCTGCAGTGGCTGTGATGAATAGAGATAGCTTAGAGGGGATTGTAACGAAAAGTGATCTGCTGGAGTTCTGGGCACACACACGAACCACGTAGGAATGGGGGAGTGTACATAGTATAAGGAAGGATACGGCCCTGCCAGTCACATCTAATAACCTTGTAAGGTTCGTCGGGGCTGTATTGCGAGATGCGAAATGATGTCGCAAAAGCCCTATGAGGTATTCGAGCATACCGCCGATGTCGGCCTGCACGCTTACGGCAGTACACTGCCTGAACTGTTCATTCACGCTGCCCAGGGCATGGAAAGCCTGATGGTGTCTCCCGAACAGATAGATGTGCAGGTCAGCCGGGAGATCGTTGTGGAAGGTCACGATGTTGTCTCGCTGCTGATTGCCTGGCTGAATGAACTGATTTTCCTGTTTGACTCCGAATACCTCATCTTCCGCCAATTTGAAATAGAGAGTCTCACTGAGACTGACCTGAAAGGCCGCGCCTCCGGTGAACCCTACGATGCAAAGCACCACGACCTGAGTAGCGCTATTAAAGCTGTGACCTGGCATGAGGCTGCTGTGGACCGAAATGATGTGGGATATAAGGCCCGCATCATCTTCGACATTTAAGCCCACCAGTGAGGAACCTGTAGCTACCCCTTAATAACAATGATTGGCCTGAGCCTTGCAACGAGCTTTGCCAGCCCCGCATTGTGGACGACGTTGACGACTTGCTGGGCATCTTTGTAGGCCTGTGGTGCTTCTTCAGACAATAGATTCTTGCTATGCACACGGACGGTAATCCCGCGTGCATCTAGTTGTGCGAGGAGCTCCTTACTACTAATTGACTTCTTGGCGGCGGTACGGCTCAGGCGACGGCCTGCTCCATGACAAGTTGTACCGAAACTCTGCTCCATCGAACCTGGTGCCCCGACCAGGACAAACGAGTAGCGGCCCATGTCCCCAGGGATGAGGACAGGCTGGCCTACGGCGCGATATTTCTCCGGCACCGCGGGGTGACCCGCAGGAAACGCACGCGTCGCTCCTTTGCGATGAACGCAGACACGCCGCATCTGCTCATCGGTTTCGTATTCTTCCATCTTGGCGATGTTGTGGCACACGTCGTAGACCAGTGGCAAATCCCTGGCACGTGCCTTACGCCCGAAGACAGTAGCAAAGGCTTGCCGCACCCCGTGCATCAGCAACTGGCGGTTCGCCCAGGCAAAGTTGGCACCGCAGGCCATTGCTGCAAGGTACGCCTGGCCGTCCGCTGACTTCAAAGGTAAGCACGCCAATTGGCGGTCAACAAGCCTGAAGCCGTAGTCTTTCTGCTTTGACTCTGCTAGCTTGATAAAATCTTCCGCCACTTGATGTCCGAATCCCCTTGAACCGCAATGTATGGTTGCTACCACCTGCCCTTTCTGCCCGATTCCTAAAGCATTTGCAGCTTCCTTATCGTAGATGTGATCTACAACTTGTATCTCGCAGAAATGATTTCCAGACCCCAGGCTACCCAGTTGAGAAATGCCGCGCTGTATAGCCTTCTGGCTTACGGCATCGGGATTGGCACCAGCCAGGCAGCCATTCTCTTCGGTAACTTCCAGGTCTTCGGGAAAACCATAGCCTTCTTCAACTGCCCAGGCCGCTCCACGTAGCATGACCGCGCGCATCTCGCTTTGCGTGAGCTTACGCATACCATCAGTGCCCACACCAGAAGGCAGATGAGAGAAGAGCTCATCAGCAAGCCTGTCAACCTTGCCCTTGACTTGATCTTGCATTAAGTCAGTAGCAAGCAGGCGTACTCCACAGTTGATATCAAAGCCAATACCCCCGGGGGAGATGACCCCTTCCTCAGCATCAGTTGCAGCTACCCCGCCCACAGGAAAGCCATAGCCCCAGTGAATATCCGGCATTGCCAGAGAATAACCGACGATACCCGGCAAGGTCGCTACGTTTGCTACCTGCTGTAACGAATTATCTCCACTAATCTGCTCTATGAGTTCATTGTCGGCATAGACCATACCAGGCACAAGCATTTCAGAATTATAGCGCCTGGGTATACGCCAACGATATGTATCTACACGCTCTAAGGGAATCTTGTCGCTCATACATGCCTCCTGTTTCTACTACTTGATGTGTTCCCTTGCTCGTTTTATGATATAGTGAAGCACATCTGTACAAAAGGATTGCGTGTACTATGAATTTATGCTGGTTGGCGCATTCCTACTAGCCGCTCTAAGTATAACAGAGACCGTCAATCAGAGCGTCAAGAGTAAAATGTATCCTGTAAAATGGCTACCAGTTACCGTTTAATCCTATAAACAAAAGCTTGGTTGCTTGTGGAGACAAATTGTAGGTAAAGAGAGTAATCTAAAGATGGGTGATCGCATAGGACAGCGTCTTGGCAATTATCGCGTGATTCGTCTGATAGGGCAAGGTGGCTTTGGTGATGTATACCTTGGTGAGCATATACATTTGAGCACCCAGGTGGCCCTCAAAGTACTTCAGACCCGCCTGGTAGGCAGTAACCTGGAGCAATTTCGCGTCGAGGCTCAGACCATTGCTCGTCTTGTCCACCCTCACATCGTGCGTATCCTAGACTTTGGCGTGGAAGAGGAGATCCCCTTTCTAGTGATGGATTATGCTCCTAATGGTACACTGCGCCAGCGTCATCCTAAGGGCGTTCCTGTGCCGCCAGCAAGTGTCATTCACTATGTTAAGCAAGTGGCGTCTGCGTTGCAGTATGCACATGAAAGAAAGCTCATTCATCGTGATATAAAGCCAGAGAACATGTTATTGGGGATCAACGATGAAGTCTTATTGAGCGATTTTGGCCTGGTCTTGATTGCCCAGAGTACCGGTTCCCAAACGACGAAAGAGATGGCTGGCACAATACCTTATATGGCACCTGAGCAGATTAATGGAAAGCCCCGCCCTGCCAGTGATCAGTATGCGCTGGGAGTTGCGATCTATGAATGGCTGAGCGGAGAGCGTCCTTTCAACGGGTCGTTTGTCGAGGTAGCAACGCAGCACCTGATGACTCCTCCTGCGCCTTTGTATGGGAGAGTGCCAGGGATTTCGCAAGCGATAGAAGAAGTTGTGTTCACGGCTCTGGCGAAAGATCCACTGCAGCGTTTCGCGAATATGCAAGCGTTGGCTACCGCCATAGAACGAGCATGTGAGCTAGTAGATATGCAACTGGCTGCTCCTCCTCTTGCAGCGACTCAATCGGATCAATCATACCAACCTACCTACATCGTTACACCACCAGGCCAATCCGTGCAGTCAACCTTTGGAGCGTCTCCGGCGACCCAGTCATCCCAGCCCACTTACGTGGTTACGCCACCGGGCCAGCCTGGCGAGACAATCACTTCATCCAATGAATCGGCGTGGCCAACTGAGTTAGTCACGCAACTGGGGCAGGGTAGCGAATCATCTATAAAAAACCCATCAGTGCCACCAACAGTTGTTAACGCTCAATCGAGTACAATTCCTCCGCAGGGGGATACGTGGGCGAGACCCGCGAATCTGACGAGTGCAGAAAACGTGCTTGTACAGCCAACAAACGATTTCCCCAAGCCTCCTCGCAGGAATAGACGACGTTTGTTGATAGCCAGTGCGCTTATCCTGCTATTACTCCTTGCTGGAGGTACCATCCTGGCTGTAACTGGTATGCTAGGTTCATTGCAACGAGGAGGGGGACCTGGCCTGGCAGGGGCAGCCAGGATAACGATTACGCCGGCAGATCAAGACGTGAAAAATTCCTTTGTAATCTCGGCGGTGACCGGAACGCCTGGTGCTTCCAAACACCAGGTGCAGGCTCGTCAACTGTCCGCTACCACGCCGGCGCAATCGCAGACGGTTAATGCAACTGGCTCCAACCAGGTTCCTGCAGTTCAAGCGTCAGGCACACTGGTGATGACCTGCCGTGCTTCTTCATCTCCAATTACGATACCCGCTGGTACTGTGTTCACGGGTAACAATGGGGTGAAAGCAGCAACCGATGTGACCGTCACTACGAGCGGTTGTAATACGACTGTTACTGCTCACGCAGTCCAACCCGGCACAAGTGGAGATATTCCAGCTAACGATATGAATCAGCCGTATCAAGGGTACAATTTAAACAATCTTTCAGCATTCGGTGGTGGGCAAGATGCACAAACGATCACTGTTGTAAAGCAGGGCGACATCGATGGCGCAGCAAACACCCTGGAGGCAAACCCTCCCAAGGCGCAGCAGGTGCTACAGGCACAGGTTCAAGCAAATGAACGACTGATTGGAACTCCACAGTGTACGCCCAATGCGAGCTCTGACCATAAAGCGGGTGATAAGGCGACGAGCGTGACTGTTACGGCAAGTTTTAACTGTACAGGGGAGGTCTACGACCAGGATGGGGCGCTGTCGATGGCGGCGAAACTGCTCACTGACCAGGCAACCACCAATCCTGGTACTGGTTATACGCTTGTCGGGAAGGTAGCAACGGCGTTGAGGCAGGCCACCCCGGCAGATGCGAGCACGGGAACTGTCAGGTTAACAGTCAGCGCCGAGGGGATGTGGGTCTTTGCATTCAGTAACGCTCAGAAACAGAGCCTGGCGAAGTTGATAGCAGGCAAGAACAAAAAGAACGCGCAATCCTTGTTGTCGACTCAGAAAGGCGTAGATAGAGTCAATATGCAGGTCTTTGGAGGCGATGGAAATACACTGCCGACCGATCCGCATCAGATTGCCATCATCGTGCAGAGCGTACCGGGGGTACAGGTAACTGGAACCACGACATAAGGATCAGGTGAGCATTGCTTTCTGCTGCCTTTGCTCAAAAGCGATAGCAGTTTGGCCTATTGTTGTATAATCTTATTGTAGGTAGGGTTTTAAGGTTTCTATTTTTTCTGGTAATGCAACTTACACATCAGCGTGTGGAGGAGCATGCACTATGATCCCTTCCTCTTCTCTCTGCTGCGATGTGTGTGGTGCAGTGAATGCACCAAACGCACACCTCTGCTTTGCTTGTAATAACCCGCTCTCCTCCTTACAAGCGCCTGTGCCGGCACGACCTAGCCCCAATACGCTGTTCAGGGACCGTTACTACATTGTTGGTAAGATAGGGACAGGTGGCTTCGGCTCGGTCTATAAGGCGATAGATATGCAGAGCGGAGGTCACCTCGTTGCTATCAAGGAGGTGAGGCTGGGAGGGCTGAATCCACAGGCAATGATCGAGGCCATCAACACCTTCCAACGTGAAGTGAGCTTATTATCGCAATTGACTCATCCAAATCTGCCACGCTTATATGAACACTTTAGCAGCTCTGGGCAATGGTACCTGGTAATGGATTTCATCGAAGGCGAGACGCTTGAGGAATACCAGGAGAAGGCGGGCAATAAACCCCTTCTTTTAAGTGGAGTACTCGATATTGGGATTCAGCTCTGTACTGTGCTGGATTACCTGCATACACGACAACCTCCGATTGTCTTTCGCGATCTAAAACCAGCCAACATCATGCGGACACCCAGGGGACAACTCTACCTGATCGACTTTGGGATCGCACGTTACTTTAAGCCTGGACAGGCTAAAGATACTATTGCCCTCGGTTCACTTGGGTATGCTGCTCCGGAGCAGTACGGTAAAGCGCAGACCACTCCACGTGCCGATATCTACGGCCTGGGGGCAGTATTGCACCAGTTGCTCACTGCGAAAGATCCATCAGAAGCACCATTTCGCTTTAGAAGGTTGCTTGCGAACCGTCCTCAAAGCTCCTCTGACCCTGGCTCGCTTTCCACAAGCATAGTAGATATACACCTGGGCAAGCTTGAAACGCTTATTGCAAGTATGCTGGAAATGGATGTGAACTTAAGGCCAGCCAACGTAACAATTATCAAGCAGGAATTACAGTGTATTGCCAATGTTTGGTCCGAGGTCGTTAAGAGCTATTGGCGACCGAGACTGGGGCAAAGGAAGCTCCAACCCCAACAGTCTTAATTTCTTGGCAATCTTAAGCTAAATTGTTATGCTCCCGATAAAGGGCGGCAGGCTGATCATTTACTGCCTGTTTGGGGCAATGGTTTGCGTCGTCGTGCATAGAGCCAGTTGAAGAGATAGGCAAGTGTCAGCAGCACGAAGAGAGCATTACGCGCGGTGACGGATTGCATGAAGCCGGGAACAAATGGTGCCTCAAGCCCGTTGGTTGTGCGTGTATAGAAGTAGGGATAGATCATAGTGGTTAGGATTGAGATAGCCCCCCAGGTAACCAACCAGAAAGCGTCAAAGGCCCCACTATAGGCCAGCAAAGGTATGATCCATATGAGATATTGGGGACTGAATACTTTACCCGTGACGATAAAAACGAGTAACAGCGCAATAAATGCTTGCACGATGTCCAGTTTTCCGCGCCACTGGAGGAAAATGGCATAAATATACCCAAGCACGAAGAGCAGTTCAAAGACGAGAGCAACCGGTCCTCCCAGCGCGCTTACGAAGTTAATTGATCCATAGGTGTACACGGATTGTACGGGATAACCGAGGAGGGTTCCCAGCCAGAGTAATGGACTAGCGGTTGCTTCGACCTGTACAGGGCGGTTCGCAAAATAACTCAACTGGCTCAGAACTGCACCTTTGAAGTCAAAAAGCGCAAAGAAGCCGGTGACTACTAGAATTATACCGAAGAAGATGAGTGTGTTTTTCCAGTGCCAATGACGTATGCCTTGCAAGGTATGCCAGATTTCTCCAGGTAATGATTTGAGCGTAAGCGGCTCTTGTGGATTGTAGAAACGTTGCGCATCTTGTTGTTCTGCGATGAAAAGTGCGGGTAGTAGCAAGAGCGGATAAATTTTCAGCAGGAAACCGAAGGCCAGCGCAACATATGCGGAGGTCCAGTGTTTGCGTTCGGCTGCAATGAGACAAAGAAGCGTAAGTGCTACAGGAACCAGGTCAAAGCGTCCCTCGGCAGTTGCCGCTGCTCCGATGAGCATATAGAGGGCAAATGCCAGCCCGGCTCCGCGTGGCCCATAACGTAGCAGCAACCAGTAGATCAGTACCCCGGCGAGCGCCATGAACACAGCAAAGACGATCTGGTAATAGGCCAGCGGAGCGAGGAGCGCTAGCAAGAATATTACAAGTGTGAAAGGTGGATACTCAAGCGGGAGCATGTGGAATGGCGGCTGGGGCTGAGCCAGGTTGGAGACATTTAGGAACGAGCACTGGACAGTAGGTAGATAGTGCACTGCGCTGCTGCCCAACCAGTATGTCAGAGCATAACACTGGTAACGTGCTGCGTCGGTATGTAGCCAAAAAAACTGCCACGATGCGCCCCAGAACATAAGCATCGTTGCCACAATGATAGGTAAGTAAGCTACAATACCTTCTCGTGCTAGCAGGGCATTCCAAAGGGTAATCAGCGGCTTTTTTGTCTCGACTGTCTTTTCGTGTGGAACCTTTTCTCGTAACATTGTATGTAGAGCAAAGGTGAAGTGATACCCGTGCTTCCTGTCTCCCGTCTCAAAATTTGACATGCCTTACAGCCCGGTGCTAAAATCCCAGCCGGTGGGCTTTCTGCGCAGCTTGCATATTTTTATGCCTGTAACGTATACCTTGCAAGACGATTGGCTGACTGAGCCAGTAACGTTTGGGCGTATTAACAAGTGTGGTATGCGCAGAAAATATTTCGAAAGGATACATTCTGATGCCTAGTAAGAGTCATGCTGAAACGAAGACCTTGAAGGTCGGGGACATTGCCCCTGATATTACTCTACGTACGGGAAACAGGGAAGAGTGGCACCTGGCAGACTTTCGTGGTAAGAAAAATGTCGTGCTGGCGTTCGTCCCATTTGCCTTCAGCTCCGTTTGCTCGATGCAACTTCCCTCGTATGAGACTGAGCTTGAGCGCTTTAGAGATTTTGCTACCGAGGTAGTTAGTATCAGTATGGATAGTGGCTACGCGTTAAATGCCTGGGCCAAATCGATGAATACATCATTCCCGTTGCTCTCAGACTTCTACCCGCAGGGCAAGGTGGTTGACCTGTATGGCCTGCGTCACCAGGCGGGCATGTCGAACCGCGCGGTAATTGTGATCGACAAGCAAGGCGTGATTCGCTATATCGAGGTACTTGACAGCCCTGGAGATATGCCGGATAACGAGGACCTGTTTGAGGTGTTGCACAAGCTCTGAGCAAGCGCAGGTGAAATCAAAGTGGGTGGTGTACAAGACGAATGCAGGCAGGGGCGAACAGGCCCTGCTGTTTGCTTCGTGTTTTACTTGCTATCCTTCTTGCAGGTCAATTGGCTGCCATGCGCTACTATCATACTCTGGTTGGTGATCAGCGGAAATACGACCTGTAGCCGAATGCTCACCTATCCAGGTAACAATATCATCATCTAGCAGCGAGCGATCGTGTTCAAACTCGCTATCGTGGCTGTAGCCGGGATAGCTTTTCCATGTTTTATCGCTTGCGGTCAATGTCTCATACAATTTGTGTGTCGCTTCAGGCACAACAGACTTGTCAGCCTCAGCTTGCATTACGAGTGCAGGAATGCTGATAGTGCTGGCTCTTTTGAGTATAGCTAAGCGCATGAGGAATATTTGGAACAGGAATGAAGCGGTTTCCTTCCTGCGCCAGAAAGGATCTGCCTGCAGCATGCGTATTGCGTCCGCGTTGGTGGTCATCACTTCGGTTCCACCAGCAGGCTGCCAGTAGCGGTGAGACTTAAAGAGACCACCTAACAGGATCGCTACTGTGGTTAGCAGAGGAATACGCGCGGTGTCTTGTACCCAGGGATTAAGGAAGAGAACGCCTCCGAGCATATGCTCGTATTTCGCAGCGAAGTGTGCTGCAAAGATACCTCCCATGCTGTGCCCAAGTATATGGATTGTGGCTTGAGGATGGCGCCTGCGGATTGTAGTAACAATGAAATGGATATCTTCAACATAGGTATGGTAGTCATCGATATGGCCTGGGATGGCACTTGAACGGCCAAAGCCACGATGATCCATAGCGTAGACAGTTATGCCGCGTAAGGCCAGTTTATTGCCCATATCCATAAACCAGCCGCTGTGCGCACCCAGGCCATGTAGTATGAGAAGGACATCGGAGCCACGCGTCCTCCAACTGCGCAGGAATACTTTACATGCATCTGCCGTGGTAAGTTCCTCGGTTGCTGTTATGATGTCAGGTGTTACCTGCATGCGGCCCCAGTCTCCTGGAGCATCCGGTTGGTAGCTCATGGTGATCTCCTGGCTGCTAAATCTTCTCGACGCCGCAATTTGAGGGATGAGTTACGCTCAAGAGTAAGTATACCACCATCTTGATTTGCCTTTCTACATAATGGTCCTTGATACCACTTGACAAAAGAAATAACAGCGTGCTATATTTATTATAGCAATTCGTTATGAAATAGGGTTCTATGATTCTCAAAGTTATACTATGCCGATTACTACGACGAAAGCGGGAAATTTAGTTATCGTGCTTGTGTCTTGTTTATGGTATGATAACCATATAAATTGGTATCTGTGTAATAGGCGCGTTGTTTAACCAATGGAGGTAAATTACCATGTATTCGCGCCATGCTCGTCGCAAACCATATGTACTGTCTCTACTTCCCGTGTCGATCATCGTGGTTGTGCTCGTCCTGGTATCTTTATCTTTGACTAGCAGAACCGTCTCCGCAGCATCACCACATGTCGATGTAATGAATCTGAACAGCGCGATCAATCCTGCTTCTTTGCGCTATCTTACAAACTCGATCAGCACTGCGGAGTCGGACGGCGCGCAGGCACTTGTGATTGAGATCAACACTCCTGGTGGTGATCTTCAGTCGATGGAGTCCATGAAAGTAGCGGAACTGAATAGCACTGTGCCCATCATCTCCTATGTTTCCCCCCAGGGCGCTTACGCTGCCTCTG
>WNGJ01000369.1_pt1 | contig 39476 bp, 44 predicted proteins | sample 5400611 | NCBI WGS metagenome assembly WNGJ01 (sample SAMN13153375, study PRJNA577476) | soil metagenome | isolation source: 40 cm soil or saprolite under Garry oak tree replicate 1 | place: USA:California | collected 2016-06-15
CGACCTCGTGGTGATAACCTTCAACATGGGTGGCGTACCTTTCCCCCGGTTGCCACCGGGGCCTTGGGGTTTGACTGCTCAACTTCCCCAGAAGGGTACGTCGCCTTTCTCTCTCATCCACAACTTCTGACGATAGCTCCATCCGGTGCCCGTCGCGCTCGTGGGCGAGTGCCCCATCCCGGTCGTGTAGAAGGTAGCGCGCCAGCTCTTCTCGTCGTAGCGGGTTAGCTGGAGGTCGTAGCCCTGTCGCGTCATACGAACGGTGACATGTCCGATTCCGACCCAGGAGTCGAGCCAGGTCCGTAGTGCGTGGAGCGCGCGATCGGACGAGGGCATCGAGCACCCGGCGAAGCCGACAGCAGCACGCAGGAGCCGGCAGCGTTGGTCGGGCATGCGCTATTGAATCACCTCACCCGCCCGCTGGAGCAGCGTCTGCGGAATCGTCAGCCCGAGTGCCTTGGCGGTCCTGAGATTGATGACGAACTCGAACTTCGTCGGTTGCTCGACGGGAATGTCGGCGGGCTTGGCGCCCTTGAGGATCTTGTCCACGTAGGCGGCGACCTGCTGGAACATCTCCGGGATGCTGCCACCATAGAACATGAGACCGCCGCTGAGCACGAACTCCCTCGTCGGGTACATGGAGGGCAGACGGTGTTTCACGGCGAAGTCGACGATGAGTGTGCGATAGGAGATGAGGAGCGAGTCGGCGGTCGTCATGAGCGCGTCCGGCCGCTTCCCGGCGATCTTCCTGAACAGGCGCTCGAAATCGTCGGGACGCCGAAACTCGTGAGGTTCCAGCCTGACGCCCAAAGCTGTTGTCCACCGTTGCGTCTCTTGGAGGGCCAAGACGCTCCCGGGATTGTCGGGGTTGTAGATCAGCGCGACACGATCGAGCTTGGGATAGGCCTCCTTGAGCAGTTCTAACCGCTTCCCGTATTCAGGCCCGATGAACGCGACCCCCGTGACGTTCCCGCCGGGCCGCGCGAGGCTTGCGACGAGGCCCGACTGAACGGGGAATGCGACGTTCGCGAACACGATGGGGATCGTGGACGTCGCTTGCTGGGCGGCTTCGGAGGCTTGGCCGCCCGCGGTGCAGAGGACGTCCACCGGGAGGCGAACCAGCTCTGCCGCGAGCTGGGGAAGGCGCTCGATACGTCCATCGGCCCAGCGGGCCTCGATGGTGATGCTCGGGCCTTCAACGTAACCGAACGTCCTCAATCCGGCCCGAAGGGCCCCGAGATTATGGAGGCCATTGGCGGCCGAGGTGACCGACAGGTATCCGACGCGCGGAACCTTCCCCGCCTGCTGGCCTTCGGCGCCGAGAACGAGGCCGACAGCGAGAATGACCGCGAGTCCGATCAGCCGCATGGGCACCTCGGTGGAGGATGGCTGGCGGGAGTCTAGCCGAACGCCACGACGCGCACCAGCCTGGGGTACAACCGCGAAACTAATTTAGACCAACGCGGCTAGCTCCTGCGATCAGTTCTCGTCTGTTAGACTCCCGCCAGCCATCCAACTGAGGCGCCGCAGGAGGAGGACAATGAATAGGCGAGAGTTCCTGAAGAGAGTTGGAGTCCTATCCGCAGCGGTGAGCCTTGTCCTCTCGAACAGCCCGAGTCAGGCAGCAGATCCCCAGCCAGTTACCGTGTTGGTCACCTATCACTCGGCTACCGGCAACACCGAGAAAATGGCCCAGGGAGTGGCCGAGGGGGCCAAGGCCGTCTCAGGAACGCTCGTCGTTCTGAAGCGGGTTGGTGACGTGACAGAGAACGACCTCGTATCCGCCGATGCGGTCATCGTCGGTTCGCCGGTGTATTTCGGCAATATGTCGGGCGAGGTGAAGACTTTCTTTGATAACTGGTCGAAGTTCGGCCTGTTCCGAGATCGGAAGATGCGTAATAAAGTCGGTGGGGCCTTCGCGACGGGAGCGTCTGTCTCCAGCGGGAAGGAAGTCACCATGCTTACCATTTTCGCGGCTATGTTCATCAACCAGATGATTGTCGTCAGCGGTGGAGGAGGATTCGGCGCCAGCGCATCCACGGGGACCGACTCGCCGGGCATCGATGAGAAGGAACTGGCAGAAGCTCGCGATCTGGGCAAGCGCGTTGCGGAAGTCGCTGGCTTGGTTAAACGGGGATCCGGCAAGTGAATGGCGAGCGCGTGATCCATTAACGCGGCCGACTGGCCCGCCTGCTAGACTCCGGCGAACCCATCCCAACAGAGGTGCCATGCGGCGGATCGGGCTCGCGGGCGCCTGTCCTAAAGCTACCGAGTGGGCTAAGCTGTGCCTCCAGAGGAGGAACGGAGATGGCAAAGATCAAGAAGGTCGGGCATGTTGTGCTGGGAGTGCGAGACCCCGCGAGGTCGGTCAAGTTCTACACCGAAGTCCTCGGCATGGAGCTAGTCAACGTGCTCGACGAGATGCAGATGGCGTTTTTCTCGTTCGGGGAGCGCGACCACGACATCGCCGTGATCAAGGTGCCCGACGAGCAGCCGGTCGGCAGCAGTGGCCTGGCCCACACGGCCCTGGAGATCGAGGGAGGCCAGGAGCAGCTTCGCGAACTGTACGAGCGGCTCAAGCGCTGCGGCGCACGCGTCGAGTTCACCACAGACCACGTGCTCACCAAGAGCGTCTATTTCTTCGACCCAGATGGCAACCGCCTGGAGATCTTCTCTCAGGAATTGTCCGGCGCCAGCGCCAAGCAGTACCTACACGAGGCGCGGGCCGCCACAGACGTCATGCGGCCGCTGGATCTCGAGACGGCGACTTCCATAGGCAGCCCTTCGAGCTGAAGGTCGGTGCCCGAGACTCAATGGTGTGTTGGGAGTCATGCCGCGCGGGATTCTGCGGCATCCGCCGTTTCTGAGTTGGTTTGTTGACTCCTAGCCCTTGCTGATACGGAGCGGATCGCCGGCAGATGTACCGCCGAGCCGCGTCATAGATGGACAAGATACTCAGAGGCGCCAAGCCCGCGGACTTACCCGTCGAGCAGCCCACCAAGTTCGAGCTGGTCATCAATCTCAAGACGGCCAAAGCCCTCGGGCTCACGATCCCGCAGTCGGTACTGGTTAGAGCCGACGAGATCATCGAGTGATCAACCGGCGCGCGTTCCTCTGCGGGCTCACGCTGGCGACGCTGGCGGGGCCGCTCGCCACTGAGGCACAGCAGGCGGGGAAGGTGTACCGGATAGGTTTTCTTATAACCGGCTCGTCCACCGACCAACGCCATCTCGTTGGGGCGTTCGGGCACGGGCTGCGCGAGCTTGGCTGGGTTGAGGGCCAGAACATTGTGATCGACTATCGATTTGCGGACGGTCGATTCGACCGTCTGCCCGAACTCGCGGCCGAGTTGGTCCGGCTCAAGGTGGACATCATCGTCGCGGGTCCGACGCCAGCAGCAGCGGCAGCCAAGAACGCCACCGCGACGATCCCCATCGTCATGGCGGTCGGGGGCGCTCGGCTTCGCCGGGTGCTCGGCGTGCGCGTCAGCGTGAAGGGCAGGCCGCGTCGAGACTGAGGGTCGGCGATGAGCCGACCTGCTCCTAGTCACGCTCGAAGCAGCCCGTGTAGACGCTGATCTGCCCGTGCTCGGAGCACGTCATCGTCGGGACGGCATCGCCTTTGCCGGATCGACGGTTAACAGTGCAGTGAGATGCTCGATGAGGCGGGGCGACAGGCCAGCACGCGTGAGGTCCTGCAACTCGGCGTACGGACGGTTGATGGTGATCCTTTGGGCCTGACGCCGCTCCAACCCGGGCACTGCGGCCAGCTCTTCAACGGTCGCCGAGTTGACGTCGATCTTCCTAGGCGCCCCCTGCTCATGCGCAGTGTTGAGGCCCAAGAGCCAGAGCAGGAGCTGCCCGGCATCCGAAGGGCGCTCGGCGGAGGCGGGAAGGGCGGCCTGGAACACGAGCGAGAGGGTAAGGATGCCGTAGGTGGCGACGAGGCGGACTCGGGTCAGCAAGGCCTTCATACTGATCTCCAGCGTGGGGACGCTCATGTTCTTGTTAGGCCGGCGGAGTTTGCGCCGGATGATCATTGGTCCCACAGAACGTCGGTGTCAATCAGGTCTTTCCTTCACCGCCCAAGGCTATGACCTGCAATTGGCTCCGTACGACGAGCGAGGCGGGCGGGCCACTTTTTACACGGCCGGGTGGGAGCACTCGCCGACGAGCTCGACGGGCACGGGATGGTCACTGAGATCGCGTCGCCACCTCAACCCCGACCGATGTCAATGCTTGGGTCCGGGTGGGTCACCAATCCCGTCACCGCTTCTATCCACAACTCGTGACATCGAGGATGGAAGTGAATCGCGCGTCGGTCCACTCGTGCAGAAGCGGACGGGTAGAACGGGTGAGGATCGAGCGTCCTCACTCCGCACGCGTCGCATGAGCAGCCAGCACGCGTGCACTGCTCCGCCGGAATTGTCATGGTCCCACGGACTGCGTCTGGGAAACGTGAGCGGATCTGCGCTTTGATCCGAACGCAAACGGCGCACAGGCGGTCGGTTTTTAGCTCGGCGATCTCGTGGCAGACTCGGCAGACCTGCTTCACCTTCCCTCTGTTGAGAAAACTCAGGCTTACTGTGGGCACCATGTCCCTCCTTCGAAGACGTTAGAGAAAGGAATTCCGGCAGTGCCGAAACTTGGTCATCACGCAATCTGGATGCCGGGCAGTCAACGGGCTGAAGAATCAACCGATTCTCTCAGGATCGCTCGATCTGCTGGGACAGCGTGACCAACCAGTGGGTCAACCAGGCGTGCCTGCGTGGTACTTCCGGAATTTGGAGGCACCGATGATGCGAGTTGCCAGCCTGCTCCTCGCGCTCTCCCTGCTCACCCTTGCAGCGACGGCTAATGCGGAGTGCGCGTGGGTGTTGTGGGAACTCGGGCAAGTGGAGCCTCAGACATGGCGGCCGATGGCGGCGTTCTCAGGAGAGCGTTCCCGTGTGGAGGTGAGACAAGCATTGCAAGGAACCAGTCGAATGCTGGGGCAGCTCGCGGCACCTCATGACTGGATATCTCGATGATGTCGCTGGAGTGGACCCGTGGCTGAGCAAGCCCACTGACCGACCCGTCGAGTAGGAACGACTGATTTTTTCCGGAACCTCACAGGAGCGGCACTGGCTCGAGAATGATCTGTGCGGTCAGACCCTCGCCAGGCTAGCTCCTGGCCACTGCCTCAGAAGCTACTGATATCTCGGAAATTCGATTCCGGTATCGGATTTGCGGTGGAGTCCTGTCATGGGGGGCTCCAACAGATGACGCAGGGGGAAGGCCGGGGACGGACTTCACAGCCTCGTGGCCGCCCGTCGACGGTGGCGCACTACGCGTCTCAAGTCACGCAGTGGCTCCGCGAGGATCTCGACCTCTCGGGGGCCGAAATCCTGCGGCGCGTCCGGCTCGCCGGTTATCGCGGTGGCAAGAGCGCGCTCTACGAGCTCGTGAGGCGGCTGAGGATGCAGCGTCCCGTAAACCAGGCTAGCAGCTCTTAACTTAACGGAGGTGACAGTAGCGACCACGGGTTCGCTCGGTCGTGTACCAGTTCCCGAGGTCACACGTCGATGATCCGTCGTCGACGAATGCTTGCTGCGAGGGTGCATCTCCCGCTGCGACTGCTCGCCCTGTGTCTCGATTGCGACGAGTGCTTTGAAATTAGCTCTCAGACGTGCCCAGCCTGCGGGAGCGCGACGCGGACCTCGCTCGCGCGCTTCCTGGAGCAGGCTTCGTCGGCGCGTCATCCCGGGCACCGTGACGCGGTCGGGAAACGGCACGACGACCCACCGGAGATGGTTCGGCAGCTCATTATCGTCGCCGTCGACCGCGCGCATCTCTACGAGCATCTCAAGCGAGGGTTCGCCGGGAACGAGACCGTTCGAGTGCTGCTGAATCGCCGTGTCATCGCACGACGGGCACGTTCCGGACCCTATGAGGCCGAACGGCGCCAGGCTGATCGCCGCTTGCCCTCGAAGGTCGACGCGCTACTGCGCGCGATTGGCTGGGCCATCGTGCCCTTGGATCTCCCCAAGCATCATCATCGAGACTCTGCCCTCCAGTCACCGAAGCCGTCGGATGGTAGCGAAGACCGACCTTAGCCCTCAGGGCGTAGATGGCAACCGCGAGTAGGCGGCAAAGGCCAGACCCTGGAAGGCGATCTCGAAGAGACCGACGTTGCTTCCGAGACTCGGCTCCTCCGTCCACGCTCCTGACGAACAATCAGGAGGACGACCGGACGTGCTTGCTTGCGCTGATCTGCAGTAACTGGGCCTCCATTCTTCCCCGACACACCGCGTACTTTCTACTCACGCCTTAGGCGGTGCCGGAGGTTCTCGCCTTATGTTGGCGAGATCTCAAGCCGCTCTGCGCTGGCACACCTGCTGCACTCACACCCGGTCATGCGCCGACGGAGCCTCGGCCTGGCTGGTTGCCTGCTCTTGGCAGGCTGCTCCTTGAGCCATCCTCACTACATCGCGCCAGACGTGCATGTCGGCGAGCCAGCTTTCGCGCGAGCGCTGGAAGCCCATACCCTCTCAAGCCCGATTGGCGGCAATCGCGCCGAGCTCCTCCTCAACGGGGACCAGATTTTCCCGGCCATGCTGACGGCGATTCGTCGGGCTCGAGCGACCATCACGTTCGCCAACTTCATTTTTGAAGACGGCGCCATTGCCCAGGAAATGACCGCGGCGCTCGCTGAGCGGTGCCGCGCGGGTGTGCGGGTCCACGTGCTCCTGGATGCCGTCGGCTCGAGCCAGATGCCCCGCCGGTATCGGACTGAGTTGACGGAGGCTGGCTGTAGATTCGCCTGGTTTCACTCACTCAATCCGTTCGCCCTCAAACGGATCAACCATCGCAATCACCGTCGGATCCTGGTAGTCGACGGCCGGGTGGGTTTCACCGGCGGGATCGGCGTGGGCACCAATTGGACGGGCGACGGCCGGGAGGTCGGACACTGGCGGCAGACCGACGTGCGGGTCGAGGGACCTGTCGTCCGTCTCCTGCAGGCCGCCTTCGCCGAAAACTGGCGCGACGCCACAGGAACGCTACTCGGTGGCGACGCATACTTTCCCCCGGCTGAACGGCGCGGCGAGCTGGCCATCCAGTCAGTCAAGAGCTCGCCCGCGAGCGGTTCCGCGGAAGCGTATCTCCTCTTCCTCCTGGCCATCGACGGGGCCCGATCCTCAATCTACCTGACCAACCCGTACTTCGTTCCTGACTCCGCGATGGCCGACGCCCTCGTGCGCGCGGCCAAACGCGGCGTCCAGGTATCCGTCATCACCGCGGGCGCGACGCAGGGGATGCTGGATCGCTTGGTGCGTAGGGCCAGCCACGCGCATTACGCCCGCGCGACCAAGGCGGGGGTGAAGATGTATGAGTACGGACCGGCACTCTTGCACGCGAAGACCCTGGTGGTCGACGCACGTTGGGTCAGTATCGGAAGCGCCAATCTGGACAATCGCTCGTTCGCGCTCAACAACGAATTGAACGTCGTCTTCCTGGACCCCGGCATCGCGACCCGCCTCATCGCCGTCTTTCGTCAGGATCTGCAGTTCGCGCGACCGGTCAAGGAGGACGAGCTGCAGCATCGACTGAGCCAGTTCTTCTACTTGCCGATCCTTCCGTTACGCGACCAACTCTAACGCGCTGTCAGTCGCGCGGTGGTGGTCGCGATGTCGGTCGATGGCCCGGCGCCAAAGGCGCGACCAGGGCGCGTCGGTCTTGACGCGCTGGTCTCTCCAGAGACGTTGGCGGAGGGCGTCGGCGGCCTCGTCGAGTAAAGAAGAGACCTCGGGCGCGGGACAACGACGAGCAACGGTCTGTTGATCAGGGAGTCGCTGGTTCGAGCCCGGCCCGGGGAGCCAACTCTCCCGCCAACACTATCGAGATCGAGTCGTGGCTTTCGGCGTGAATCGCACAACAGTGTAACCGAGCGAAGAAACCTCGCCTTCCCGGATCCGCCGCGTTCTCACCAGTCGGCGCTCGTCGGCCACGGGGTACTGCGCCGCTCGGCGGTCCCCCGCCCGTCGCTCCATGAGCACCTTCACGCCACGCACCCCGGCGAAAGCCCGCTGGAGATAGTCGTGGAGCGCCGTGTCGTTTGGGCGCACGACGATGAGCAATTCGACATCCGGAAATGACTTCGACGGAAGGAGTTCGAGGAGCCGTTTTCGGTGATAGGCGCAGATGCAGTGTGTCGCCGCGGGGTTGTAGAACGGCTCGCGCTCACCTAGATCGCTCGGCCGGCCCTCGCTCTCGCACCACGCGCAGATTGCTTTCATCTTGCTGATGCGACTGTGCCAAGGCCGTGCCAGCACAATTCCGGATGAACCTCGTCGAGAAGATCCGGAAATGTTTCGAGCGCGCCGACCTGAACCCTGGTCCTGCGGGCCCCCCGGTCGTCGGGTCGAGCTTAGTGATCTCGACGACCGCGCAGGATCGTGATCGTGGAACATCCGGGCGAAACCTGGCGACGACGAAAGTCCCGCGGACCGCGGCGACGGGAAACTACCGAAAATCGGCGCGAGTAAATCCCTTGATTGCGCATCAGGGGTAGGACCTCCAGCTCACCGGGTCCGAGGAGAAGGGCCAGCGAGCTATACCCAATGCTTGGTAGGCAGCTCTCTCTCGACGTCCCAGATGTCGAAACAGTCGGCGTGAAACTGAAGATGGCTCCAATCCTCCACGGCGAGCCCTGACACTACCGTCTGCTTCGTCGTTATGCCCGCTCCGCATCCGTCACACAGCTGCCCGTCGCCTGACTGAACTCGGACTTCCGCCATGCGGCCATGCGGCAGGCGACCGTCCTCGAGCCTGCGGTGGATCAGTCGACGCACGACATCGGCGTCCATACGTTGGCAGTATCCATAGGGGAGAGAGACCCTGTCAATCAGGCGATTACCTATAGAAGTCTAATGGTTTTGCCCTGCGGCCCCCGTGCTATTCTCCTTCGCGGCAGGCTTCACTGATGGAACAGCACGCGTGGGCGTGTATCCGCTGCGCCCGAACGATCGGGTCGGGAGACACCGTCATGTTCGGCGCCGGCGCCATGTCCCACGTCGATTGCCGAAGACCTCGGGTGCTGAGCACCGAGGAGCGCGCTCTTGTCTTCCTCCATTGTTGTGACCACTCTGTCGAGTGTGCGCCCTGCGCCAGCAGCTTCCGCCTGTCAGAACTCGGGTCAGACCTTCGTGGCCACACGAATCTCTGTCCTCACTGTCGTCAAGACCTCACCGACGGCGTCCGCGCGCATCTCCACAAGTGCGACATGATCTCAGAGGAAGTACGGCGCCGGGCGCAGGCAGTACGCGCTGCCTCGGAACGCCTGGTGAAGGAGAGTTGCGAGCCGGGCGATGCAGCAGATGTGTTGCAGCGGGAGGTTGAGACTGCACTTCAGGCACTCAAGGAGGCCATGCGGGAATCGTCCACAGGTATTCCCGAGTCCGATTCCGGTACGAGCATTCCGCCAGTAATTCGCTGATGCCAGACTTGCGCCTTTGCGCGCGTCCACGGTGTCGTAGCGAAGCGTCGGTCAATCGGAAGTAAATCCCTAGTACCGCCCAAGATTTACACCCGCTGGGCTTCGAGACGTCCGACTGGCCCACGGCAAAGCCCCGAAAACACAGCGCTGACGGAGTCCGTCCGAATGGCACATGCAATGCGTGTCCCCAACTTCGTCCAACAGTTGCTCAGGGAGGGCGGTAATGCCGATCCGCGTGGTTGTCGTAGACGACGATGCGGATTTCCTGTGGCTGATCCGCCTTAGCCTTCAGTTGGAGCACGACATAACGGTGATTGGCGAAGCGGAGGAGGCCGAGACCGGTGTTGCGTTGGCTCTTCGAGAGCAACCCGATATTGTCGTGATGGATCTGATGATGCCGCGGATCGATGGATTCGAAGCCACTAAGCAGATCAAGCGAAGCCGACCTGCAGTCAAAGTACTAGCCGTGACCTCTCTTTCGCTGGACAACGCGATACGCCAGGAGATGTCTCGCAGCGGAGCGGATGCGTTTCTGGGCAAGCGCGACGTTGCGACAGCGCTGGTTCCGACGATCCGCTCCTTGGCACAAAGCTAAGCCTTCAACATCAGCCAAGGGGGCATCATGACGTCCGAAGAGTCTTTGCGGAGTCTTATTCGGGAAAAGCTCCAAAGCGGGATTCTGCCAGGAGATGACTGCACAAAAGTTTTCGGCGGTCCTTCCAACGGCGAAACCTGCGACGCATGTGGTGAGGCTATTGCGAAAAACCAGCTCGTGATGGAGTGCATCGGCGAACACTACCCCAAGACTCTTCAGTTCCACGTGCGGTGCTTCTACATCTGGGATTCGGAGCGACGAACTGGTGACGAGCCGACGTGTCCTTCGGCTCCGGCTGGTTAAAACGTCGCGCGGGAGTTGAATGAAGCTGGGCGCGGAGGGGAGGTAACGCATATACCCGCCGCTGATCGGCGGGAGCGGCTGCTGGTTCGCGGCGCGCTCAGGAAGGCGAGGTCTGCTTGACTCGGGAGCGGTAGCGCTCGGGGACGGCATCTAGGCGATCGGTCCAGTGCACTACGTCCTGCTCATCGATCCAGCGATAGAGATGGCCGACACGTGCCGGAGACTGGCTGCCGCCCGAGTGCGGTTCTCGGGTCGGTGAGGCGGCGGGAGCCGCGGGGAGCGCTGGAGGAGCCACCGGGGGCGGCGACGTCGGCGGATTCGGGATCCATGCCCACGTGAACGGCGTGGATACCCCATCGCCTCGCAACTCGTACCGCCCTGTCGGAAATTGCACGACGTTCTGCGTGGGATCGGCGGCAAACGAAACCGTCCCGCTCGGCGCCGTATAGCTCACCGGTGGGCTGTAGCTCATTGGTGCGCTGTAGCCCACCGCCGGATCGTAGTAGGCCGGCGGGTAGTACGCTGGGTCGTAAGGGGATGCCGCATAGACCACGGCCGGAGCGCCGGCTATCACCGCGAAGGGGAACGACGGTCGGACGAACTGCCGTGGGACGAAACGCTGTGGAGGAAATGGCATCGCGACCGAGCGACTGACTCCCAGGGTAGCGCCCCCGACGACAGGACCACCGCCGAAAGGCCGAGGAAATGGCACCGCGACCGAGCGACTGACTCCCAGGGTAGTGCCCCCGGCGACAGGACCACTGTCGTGAAATCCTTGAGCCCGCTGGGCGAGGGCAGAGCCTGGCGCAACCAGCACACCCATCGCCAGGGCTAGAGAGGCCGCAACGACCACCGGCGCTATCTTCACCGTCAATCTCTTTCCCTCAACCTCCACATATAGAAGACGCATTCGAGTGTGCGCCCGTGTACAGGCACCGTCAAGGCGATGAGGTCCGTCGATCGCGGAGTGCTTCCTCCCCCCATTCTGAAAGGACCGCATGGAGTCGCTGCCGCGTTGTCGCAGGCCAGTGAATTTCGCTCGAATATTCTGGGTAATCACCTGATTGTCCGGGTCACTCCCCTGGCCTATGGGTAGGCGTCAAGATGCTACGAATGGATTTCCATCAGGTCACCCAGCAGCGCATGCGTCAGCGCTACGGTGTGCCCGCCGCTCTCTCGGAATTCGTCGAATCCGCCTTCCGTCTCGCCGGTCGCGGAGTCTTCTGACTACTCAGCTTCCCACTGCGCGGCGCCGAGTGCTCGGCGTCGCTCGGCGTCCGTCCTTGAGTGCATCGCAGGCTGAAGTGAGTCAGCGTCTGGAATCCAGCGGAGGCGATCGTGGCAGACCTGGTCTTCATCGTGTCGCGCACGGAGCCAAAACAGTATCTGTACCTCAAGCATGTATTCGCGGACGAGAGCAGAGATGTGGTTCTCGACCGTCGCACAAGCGAGCGGCGCCGGAGCCTGAGGGCGCCGACGATCGAACGACGTCACATCGACCGGCGCCATCGTGACATCACGAGGGAACTACAGTCGTCGGGTTGGGCTCTGGTAAGGCGCCCGGTGACGTACACGGTCGTCCGATGACTTCCACTTCCTGGTCTCATCCGTGATCCGCGGACCCGGCCCGGAAAAGGTTCGGCTTGACCATCGCGTCGTAGCGGCCAACCCCGCACTGCGATCAATTTAGGAAGTCCGCCCCGCGCATCGCACCGATTATCCGGATCGTCGGTGGAAAAGTCCCGCAAACGGGGATAGAGCTATCCGACGGAGAAGATGAAGAAGAGTGTGTGCGGCGGTCTGGGGTTATCCACCAGAATCCACACCTTCCACCGAATTATTTCGCTGTCGAGCTTGACAGGCTTGTGCTTCGAGGATCACGATGCGCGCGTCGTGTTGGTGTTCATTCGACTCAGATCGTTGCTCTTCGCGTTGTGTCCGGACCATCCGGTGGCACTGTGCGGAACGTGCCACCGAACTTACACGCCCGAGCAGCTCGGGACCAAGATCGGCGACGGCTGCTATCTCTGCCGCGACTGCGGATCCGATCTGAGAGAGTCCGTCGTCGCCCACGCGCGGACGTGCGCGAATCTCATACCGCAGAAGCCACTGGCTCGGATGGCGTCTGTCACCAGCGCCGCGACCCCTCCGGAGGTTTCAGAGCGTTTCGCGACCCGGCGTAGAGCCCGGCTCGGGTTGGACGTTCACGCGCGGGCCCGGTAGGCCACCGGAAGCGACGCGCTGTGCTAACGGGACTTCTGTGGCCTTTGATCCTCCTCACCGCATATACGATCCTTGTCTGGTATCTCTGGCGCGAAACGACCGCTGAAGTGCTCCCCGTTTCGACTGCTCGCCATGAGGAGTACGCCGAGGATCAGCGGACGACGACCGCGTCGGCCAACCCTCGAAATCGGCGTCGCCGGTTACGAGTGTCGCCCCGAAGCGTCGGGCTGTTGCGTAGACGAGCGAGTCGGCCATTGCCAGACCGTGTGTCAGGGATAGATCGGCCGCCTCTCTAGGGCGAGAGGCTCGTCGACCGGCGCGATGGTCGCACGGCGAGGAGCCGAGACCGATTCCACTGCGCGCTCCTCTATGCAGGAAGCGAAGCTGCCCGCGTTCGGGCGACCGGCGAGATACTCGATCCAGCCGCTCGCTCACCAAGAAGATGGGTGATGGCGAGTGGGGGATTTGGTGAATCAGCTGTGCTGGATTTGTCGGAGACAAATAGAAGGTCTTGAAGCCTCTTTGATGGCGCCGCTGTTGTCACGTCTGAAATCCAGGGAGCAAGTCCGAGGCTGTTCTCAGTGCGAGGAGTTCCAAAGCGATTGGGGCGTGATCCTGGCTCACTTCTTCCACCTCGAGTGCAGCCACTATTGCGCAAACCACACCGATCATCGCTGCTGTGTGTGTAGGACGCCGGGCAACCGCTGAAGGACCGCGACTACCTCTTGCCAGGAGTAGCAATGAGCGCGTTTGGCACTCCCCACCCGCCGCGCACCGACAGCGTAAGCGCCGGGAGCCTCACCACGAGCTGGGTCGATGGACCGCCGTCAAGGTTCAGGGCGTCCGAACATCCGAGCCCGGTCTTCTCGGACGGCTCCGCGAGAAAGCGTGCGAAGGCGGTGCTCTCGGCCTTATTCGCCACGACGATTACAACGCGACTGCCCGCGGCGCAGACAGCTGTCCGTTCAGCCAGCTGCGGCTTCAGCCCCGGGACCGCGCCGCCGACGACGAGACGGGGGATGCCCTGGATGATGAGCCGATGTGCGAGGGGGTCGGAGATCCCGGAGCCGAGGACGATCCGCGCGTCCGTGCCGCTGACCACGAGGGCGCCCCAGCTTGCCCGCTTGCCCGTGGCGACAAGGCGTCCCTCGCTGACCGCGAGGCCCATCGCGCGACCGTCGTTGTCGAAGAAGCTGGCATTCACGGCCACGACAGCGGGGAAGGGTGAGGCGATCTGCTCGACGGTTTGTCGCGGCGATGGGCCGCTGGCGGGGACGAGGCGAAGTTCCGCTTCACCAAGATCAACTCTGAAGGCGTGACCTGAGAAGGGCTCACCGTCCGGCGGACGCACGTCGAAGGTCGCGTGGCTGATGCCGGGTGCCACGGCCAGAAACCGAGGCGCTTCCTGCCCCGCCGAGACCGTTACCTCGCCGCATACCGTCAAGAGCCCCAGCAAGACGTGAAGAGGCACAATAAGGCGGTGCGTTGCGCGCGCCATCATCCTCTCCCACCGGGTGTCCACATTGTGCGCGCCTCCGGCGGCTTACCGGAAGCCGCTCTTCTCGCGCTTCCCGTGCTCGTCGTCGTACATTTGCCGGGAGCATCGTGCAGACGTACGGGTGCGTGCGGATGCTCTCGGTCAGATTCACCCGGCAACGAGGACACAAGTGCTCTCTGCGACTGAATTCGCCGAGCGCGTGAGCCCAGCAATAGCGCCAGACCGTATCACCGTCGCTGGGCCCAGTCCAGAGCCTTCGGCCCCCGCCGCCTGATGCCCTCGGAGTACGTGCTCATCGTCGCCGCGCTCATCGTCTTTGTCGGGTATGTCATCTTCGGCGTCACTGGATTCGGCGCCTCGCCCATCACCATCCCGGTTCTCGCCCACTTTCTTCCCCTCACGTTTGTGCTGGCGCTGGCCTCGCTGCTCGACCTCGCCTCAGCGCTGGTGCTCGGCTTTCATACCCGAAGGCAGGCCGATCGTCGCGAGCTCCTGCTCTTGGTGCCCTTCACCTTTCTGGGCCTCGCCCTGGGCGTGACGTTGCTCGTGAAGCTTCCCCGGACCATCACGCTCCTCGCCCTGGGCACCTTCGTCTGCATCCATGCGCTCCACATCGCTCTCCGCCGGGGCTCCACGCGGCAACTCAGTCGAGTATGGGCGGGGCCGGCTGGTGTCGTGGGCGGTGTACTGGGTGCGCTGTTCGGTACGGGGGGGCCTCCGTACGTCGCGTATCTCACCGGCCGGCTGAGAGACCCGGGAGCGCAGCGCGCGACCATCTCGCAGATGGTGATTCTGAGCGTGGGCTTGCGGGTGATCGTCTTCGCCGTGGCCGGCCTGCTCTTCACTCGAAATCTCTGGACGGCGGTCGGCCTTCTCCTCCCGGTCGCCTGGATCGGGGTGTGGGTCGGCCACAGGATCCAGTTGCGCGTAGCCCCGGCAACGCTCGCACGAGTCATCGCGCTCGCCCTATTCGTGACCGGCGCCGCCCTCATCGTTCGCACCCTCTAGCCACGGGTAAACTCGCGCTCCTCGAGGAGAAGTCCTTGACCAGTGTGCCCCGCGGCTGGAAACTGACTGCATGAAGCGCCCCGGGACGTCGTCGCCGCCTCGCTGCTTCCGCCTCCCCGGGCGGGGTGTCTTCAGATCCCTTCCCAGTCGCTCGTAGCGCGTTCTCGCCGCGGCCCAGGCTAGCCGGCGATCAGGCAGTTCTCGCTGGCCCCGTGACGCACAAAACTTTCAGGCACGGCTCGAGCATGACGGCCGAGGACCACGCGGTCATACCAATGAAAGGGAGTTGAGAACATGGAAATGCTCAAGACGCTCGCGGTGATCCTGGTGGTGGCTCCGATGATCTTGACCACCGGGGCGGCAGCCCAGACGCAGACCGAGGACAGGCAGGCACCCGACAAGCAGACCGACGAGAGGGTGGTCGAGGGTCAGGTTCAGAGCATCGACGTATCAGGAACGGCGATAACGCTCACCGACGGCACCAAGCTGCTGACGCCGGCGGGGGCGACACTCCGCCCCGGTGCCCTGATGGAGGGCATGATGGTCGTCGCGAGCTATCGGGAGGAGAACGGCGACAAAGTCTTGACGGGCCTGGCCGTGAAAGATCGAGGCCGCGCCCCGGCGACTCCCGGCGACTCGCCCAGGCGGTACTGACGGAACTGACCTCTGGCCACGAGCCGTAGCCGGCGCCGACGCGTCGTTCGACCGGACGATGCGTCGGCGCCGAATGCCGTAGCCTGCGCTCTCCTAGAGCGGCACCGCGCTGTAGTCGGCGTGGCGAAGCTGGCGCTTGCCCAGTCGCGTGATGCGAAGGCGGGCGCCGCAGTGCGGATCCGGGCTCGCGATCTCCGTGTCGGTCGTCATCCAGTCGTTGGGATGCGTCGGGCGCTGCTTGGCCGGGATGAACGGCAGCACCGCGAGCATCGCGTAGAGCGAGAACGACGGTTCGCGTCCCGGTGGAAAGACGATGCGCCCGCCGATCACGTCGAACGTGTCGCCGGGCTTGGCGTGCATGACGAACGGCTTCCCGGTCTCGATCACCTCGACCCGCAGGTCGTAGAGCTCGAATTCGTCGCTGCCCGTCTGGCTCATCGGCTCTCCCTTTCAGCGGCGGGCGGCGCGTCGGCGTAGCGCCCGTCGGCAGGCGCGCCGCCGGAGTTCTGGTTCTTCCACATGATCATGCTGTGAGGGCCTACCTCGACCCGCTCGAGCTCGTAGCAGTCGCCGCGCGGCCCCGTCGCCTGCGAAACGATTCGCGAGATCGCCGCGCGATCGCCTTCGTCGAGTGTCACAGCCTGCACGAGGTCGTCGAGATACGCGGCGGTGCGCGCGCCCACGATCGCCACCGCGACACCAGGTTTGTCGAGCACGTACCGGATCGCGACGCTCGCGACGCTGACGCGATGGCGCTTCGCGATCGCGTCGAGCACGGACAGGAGCTCCTGGAATCGCCGCCAGCCGCCGAAGTCCTCGATGATCAGCCGATACTTCACGAGCGATCGGTTGGCAAAGGGCGGTTGGGGCTCGGGCGCGCCGAGCCAGCGCTCTGCGATGAAGCCCCCCGCGAGCGTCCCGTAGCAGAGAAGCCTGATGCCGTGCGAAGCGCAGAACGCGGCCAGGCTCTTTTCTGGCCGGTGATCGAGCACTGAATACTGGAGCTGGTTCGTCGCGACGGACACGCCGCTCGCGACGATCTCCGAGAGTCTCGCCGTATCGAAGTTGGTGGTGCCGATGAGCTCCACCTTGCCGGCCGATCTCAAGTCGTCGACCCAGTGCATCGCCTCGACGTAGCCCGGTACGCGGTAGTCCACCAATGGAACTGCACGAGGTCCAGACGATCCTGGCCCAGCCGCGCGAGCGACGTGTCCACGATGTGCTGCACGTCACCGCGCGTCAGACGCGGCAGCGATTCGAGGTCCGGCACGAGCTTGGTCGACACGCGCAGCCGGCGCGCATGGTCGGGGTGGCGACGGCGAAACTCGCCGATCAGCTGCTCCACCCCGCCGTAGTGGTCCGCGCAATCGAAGAGGGTGATCCCCGCCTCGACGAAGCGACGCATGTCGTCGATCGCCGCATCGCGCGCGTACGGTGCGCCGTGTCGCTCCGCGAGCTGCCAGCTGCCCTTGGCGATTCGCGAGACGACGAAGCCCGGCGCGAGCGTCACGACTTCGGGAACCATGCCTCTCGCCCGATGTTACTCTTTCCCGCACGATGGCCGACCGACCACTTCGCCCTCCGCGCATCGAGCTCGGGCCCGGACTCGACGTGCCGCGGGTGCTCACCGGCCTGTGGCAGGTGGCCGACATGGAGCGCGACGGCAAGCCTCTCGATCCGGACGCCGGCGCCTTCGCGCTCGGCGAGTACGCCGACGCGGGGTTCGACGCCTTCGACATGGCGGACCACTATGGCAGCGCCGAGATCCTCGTCGGCCGGTATCTGGCGCGCGGCGGCCGCGGTCACGCGACCGCGTTCACCAAGTGGTGCCCGCTTCCCGGGCCGATGACGCCGGAGGTCGTTCGCGAGGGCGTCCAGCAACGCCTCGAGCGCCTGGGTCTTCCGCGCATCGACCTGCTGCAGTTTCACTGGTGGCAATACCGACATCCCGGCTATCTCGACGCCATGCTGGAGCTCGATCGGCTGCGCCGCGAAGGACGCATCGGCCACCTCGGCGTGACCAACTTCGATGCCGATCATCTCCGACTGCTCGTCACGCACGGTATTCCCGTCGTCTCGAACCAGGTGTCGTTCTCGCTGCTCGATCGTCGGCCCGCCGGGCGCATGACGGAAGTCTGCCGCGAGACCGGCGTGAAGCTCCTGGCCTACGGCGTGCTCGCCGGCGGCTTCCTCAGCGATCGATGGGTCGATCGACCCGAGCCGGCGGAGATTTCCGACTGGAGCAAGTCGAAGTACAAGCGCTTCATCGACACGGTCGGCGGCTGGGACGTGTTGCAAAGTGTCCTCGCGGCGGCGAAGACCATCGCGGTCAAGCACGGCGTCTCGGTCGCCAACGTCGCCGCGCGCTGGGTGCTCGAGCAGGAAGCAGTCGGCGCGGTGATCATCGGCGCGCGGCTCGGCGAGCGCGAGCATCGCGGCGACAACCTCGCGCTGTTCGGATTCGTGCTGGACGACGCGGACAAGGCGCATCTCGTCGAGGCGCAATCTCGGATGCGCGAGATTCCCGGCGACTGCGGTGACGAATACCGAAGGCCGCCGTTCCTCACCGCGTCCGGTGATCTGCGCCATCACTTTGCGGGACTCCCTCGGGTCTTCGAGGCGAGATCGGGTATCGCCCGTCCCCAACGCAGGGTCGTCGATTCCGGCACTCGCTGGGAACCGATCGCCGGCTATGCGCGCGCGGTGCGCGCCGGCACGCGCATTCTCGTCAGTGGTACGACCGCGACGCACGGCGAGAGCACCATGGTCTGTCCGGGTGATGCGGAAGGACAGACCGTGTACATCCTCGACAAGATCGGCGCCGCTGTCGAGGCGCTCGGCGGCGAGCTCGACGACATGGTCCGCACCCGGATCTACGTGCGCGACGCCGCGTGTGCCGAACGCGTGGCGCGTGTTCACGGTCGGTATTTCGGCGCGATACGACCCGCCAACACCCTCGTGGAAATTGCCGGGCTCGTCGGCGGCTACGAAGTCGAGATCGAAGCCGAGGCCGAGGTCTCGCGATGAGATGTCCTGCATGAGCCCGCGAAGATTCGTGTCCAGCGGATCGCCCTGGGAAGAGCTCGCCGGGTACTCCCGTGCTGTGGTCGATGGCCGCTGGGTCTTCGTCTCTGGCACGGTGGGATACGACCTGCGTACGAAGACGTGGCCGCCGACCGCCGAGACGCAAGCCACGACGGCGCTCGACACCATCGAGCGCGCGCTGCGCGAGGCCGGCGCCACGCTCCTCGACGTCGTGCGCGTGCGGGTCTACGTTCCGGAGCGAGCCGACGTGGCAGCGGTGTCCGCGGTGATCAAGAAACGCCTCGGGGCCTCGCGCGCCGCCAATACGACCGTCTGCGCGCCGCTGGCCGTCGAGAACGCCAAGGTCGAGATCGAGGTGACGGCGCTCAAGCCTCCGGGGCGCCGGCGTGCCCCGCGCAGTAGTCGCTCGCCGTCGTCTCCGTGACGTGATCGCCCGGGGGCGGCGCCTTCGAGGCCGGCCCGCACACCGACCGCACCAGCGGCTTCAGCCTCTTCCGGTCCGCGGCCACCCAGGGCGATTCCGCGATAGTTCGGGAATTGAATCTCCTCGGGATAGACTTTTCTGGTGCGGACACCCTTGAGACGACACCGAATGGCTGTCGCGAGGGCGACCGCCTGAGGAGAGGAGATCCCATGCGCCTATTGATGCTCGCCCTCAGTCTGCTGTGCGCGGTGGGCTGCGGCATATCCGAAGAGGCGGCCGCCGCGAAGGACCGCGAGTCATCGAAGGCCGCGTGGGCGCTGGTCCTCAGGGTCGACGGCGCCGATGTGAGGATCCCGCTCAAAGTCATGAACGTGCTCCTGTTCAAGGACGAAGAGTACGCAAAGCAGAATCCGTCGGTCTTCCAGATCGAGGGAAGCGGCGTTCATCTGATCGGAGAAATCGCCGCTGCCGACAACGTCGACTACGGTGAACACTGGGAACGGCTCGTCAACAAGATGCTCACGATCAAAGCCTCGGGCGAATTCCACCGCGATCCCGTCGACTCGACGATCACGCTCCCGGGCGCGCCCGAGATCGCCGTGACCGGGGGAACGATGTTCGTCGAGAAATACACGGGCAAGTGGTCTGGCTCGGAGGGAAACAAGACCATATCGGGAAAGATCACGATACAGCTCTCCGATGGGAGGACGCTCGAGGGCACGTTCGCCGTCCACGCCGTGACCTGGGGCTAGTCCGGATCCTCTCGACACCTACCGAAAGGGTGCTCCGCTAAGCAAGCGTCCCTGTCCTTCCTTGAGCCCGTGTTTAGTCACGGTCGCGTTTTCGCCAAAGTCTCTAACAGCTTCTCGGGCCGGGCGCCTCGAAAGAATCAAACACGCAGGATAGCGTTCCCTTCAAAACGTAGGTGGGTTAGGACCGCATCAAGTCGTCGAACCCTACGGCTCCATCGATCTGGCGCTACGTCAGCGACGGCAGCCGGAGGTAGCCACTACTCTCCCGCGCTAAGGCTTCCGCGAGACACCTCGCGATACGGAAAGTCGGTCCGGGACATTGTGCGAAGGTCAGCTCGACCCACGGGAAGATCCAAGTGCGGCCCGCTGTCGCAGTGACGTCTCCCCAGGGAATGAACAATGGCGGGTGGCCAGAGCGGAACAACGGGAGGGCTGTGACGCGTAGCCCCGCGGCGCTCACGGTCAATATCAGACAGCCCCCGTAATTCACACCTCCCAGTCGGGCTGATCGGAACCAAAAGCGGCGCCCATCGGAATCGGAACGCGCCGGATAGTGGCGGGCCAGGACGCCCCAGCCACCGATCCACGCGAGGAGGACGCCCATCAAGCACCAGAGCACAACGAAGACGAGCGGGACGAGCACCGGAACCCACGCCTCCGGCAAGGGCACTGGAGCTGTTCCTCCGGGCGTCGGACTCCAGAAGAAGAGCCATCCGATCGTGACATTCCAGACCACGAGGCCGACCCAGAGCCAACGGAGCTTCGACGCGGGCCACTGCGGCACCATAGCGAAGCCCGGATGTCTAGCGAGTGTCGTGGCGCCGCCCCCCCAGAACACCCACACGGTCCCGAGAGCGAGCAGCGCAGCCATCGACCACCACCAAGCGAGGACGTAGGGGTTCCCGCTCCGCGGCTCGAGGAAGTCGAACATCCACCGGACCTGCCCAGAGAGAATGCCAGCCCCCATCAGAAGCCACGGCACATTGCACCAGAAGAGGTAGCCTCGGTAGAGAAGGCGATAGCCGGGCGCCAGCTCAGGCTGGGCTCGAATCCGACCCTGCACGCCGGCCAACCAGTATCGTCCATTGACGATCGTGGCGACGACGAACACGAGCCAGAAGTGCTTGAAAACGACTTCGATGCCCATTGTTCGGTAGTGCCACACCGCTTTCGCGGGGATGCGAACCCGTGTTTAGTCACGATCGCGTTTTCGCCTCGGATGGGCGATGTCGACAACATTATTGACACCAATCTCGATCCCTTGGGCTAACGACCAGGTGGACGAGGAGGAAGACGAGATGGACGCGATGCGGCACACCTGCGCGGCTTGTGGCGAGGAGCATGAGGTCCTACCACCGAAGGGCTACAAGCTGACGCGGAAGCCCGCGAACATGGCCGAGAGCGACCTGCGCCGGATCGAACGTGAGTGGCAGCCCGCACTATGGTTCCGCGAGGCGTACGAGCGCAGGCTGCGCGAGCCCCGTACTGCGCCCATGTGGTGAAGCGCGGCGACGCCCCCAGCACGGGGTGATCGTCTCGTCCTAACGTCGTTTCTGCTTCGGCAAGACCAGGGCCTGCACTGTGCTAACGTGCGGCACGATTTGTTGCATAGACCAACACCCCAACCGCGATACGCTTGAACAGGTCACGATCAGGATCTCTGCACTCTGAATTTTTGCACGCTTCGTTAGTTTAGGCAGCGGGAAATGGAGCAGTCCCTGCGGGTAACGCTATGAGATTCCTTCGATCGATCCTCGCAAGTATCTTCTTCAAGATCGCACTCTCCCTGTCGGTAATATTCGTTCTGTATGACTTCACGGTGTGCACTGGGATCACATTTGATCGTCCTTATACGCCGTTGGACGCGCGTGAACTGCATGGTGAGGGTCGGATTCGATTCGTACCACTCGGCAAATTTCCGATCTCGACGGTTCATGCCCTCGCGAACTACTACAAGCAGAAGTACGACCTCGCCATCGAACTGGCTTCACCAATGCTTCTGCCTTCGACAGCGAGCGACCCGAGCCGCGGGCAACTCATCTCTGACGTCGTGATCGAAATCCTTCAAGCGAATCATCCGCAGCCGCCGACCGAGCCGCTGATCGTCATCGGGTTGGTTGAGACCGATATGTACATTCCAGGAGTCAACTGGCGATACGCGATCAGCTACCGAAAGGCCGACAGGTACGCCGTCGTGTCAACGGCCCGCCTCGACCGAGGTTGCCTGGGACTCGTTACGGTGTCGCATGAGCGGATGACGAGCCGTCTCCGAAAGATGGTGACCAAAAACATCGGCATTCTCTATTTTCGGCTTCCGCTGAGCGACGATCCCCGGAGTGTGTTGTATAGCAAGATCGGTGGGTCACAGGAATTCGACCGCATGAGCGAGGACTTCTAAGGGGTTCCGCCTAACAGGCGCATAGTGCTGGCCGGGCACGCTGACCCCGATCGTCGGTCCGCTGGCAATTCAAGGAGTTCCGGCGGGTGTGGCCCCAAGGGGATTCGAACCCGTGTTTCAAGTTCACCAGGGTGACGGCGCTCAAGCCTCTGGTGCGCCGGTCCGCCCCCCGTCGTAGTCGCGCGCGGCGCCGTCGGCGCTGACCAATCCCGCAGCGAGGTCGGCGTCGATACGACTGCGTGTGCGCCGGGCGGGATCGCCCACGCCTCCGCCACCCGGCAGCTCGAGCACGATGCGGTCTCCGGGCGGAACCGTGTGCACCGCCTTGGTGGCCAGCAAGGCGCCGGAGCCGAGCCGCGCGGCGCCGTGACGTCCCGGCCGCCCGCCGGAACGTCCGGCCGCGGGATTGCGCAGCCGGTCGAACGTGCCCGCGCCCACGGTGAAGGACGTCGGGTCGCTGTTGCCGATCTCGATGCGCTGCCCGAGGCCCCCGCGGAACTCGCCGGCGCCGCCTGAATCGGGCAGGTATTCCTTGACCCAGAACACGAGCGGCGACTCGTTCTCTGTGATCTCCACGGGCACGACGCCGACGCCGCTAGGAAACGCCGTGGTGTTGAGGCCGTCCTTGCCAGGCCGGGCGCCCGTGCCCCCGAGCCCGACGTTGAGTATGTTGAAGGGCTTGCCCTGCGCGCGCGCCCCCGCCATCGGCAGCACCCAGATCGAGCCCGCGCTCTCGGCCGGCACGCGGCCGTCGAGAACCTGCGCGAGCGCGCCGAACATCAGATCCGGCAGCATTTGACCGATCACGTGCCGCGCGGTGACCGGCGCGGGTCGGAGCGGCGCGACGCACGTGCCGTCCTCGACCAGCACGCGGAAGGGCTCGAGCGAGCCCGCGTTGTTCGGGATCGCCGGCGCGATGATGCATTTGAGACCGAAGACCGAGTAGGCCTCGGTGTAGCACCGCGGCGAGTTGATGCCGCGCGCCGAGAGGGGCGAGCTGCCCGCGAAATCCACGGTGATCTCGCCGTCGCCGATCTCCAGGCGCGCCCGAAGCTCGATCGGCGACTCGTAACCGTCGAGTGTCATCGCGGTTCGGAAGCTGCCGCGCGGCAGCCGCCCGATCGCCTCGCGTGTCGCTTCGCGCGACGTGTCGAGGATGTGGGCCGCCAGCTCGTCGATCGCGTCCAGCTCGAACTCGCGCATCATGTCGGCGAGGCGCGCCGCGCCCACGTCGTTGCACGCGATCAGCGATAACAAATCACCGCGGGCCTCGATCGGATTGCGCGAGTTCGCCATGATGATGGCGAACACCTTCTCGTCGATCGCACCCTGCTCGCGCAGGCGCAGGTGCGGCACGCAGATCCCTTCCTCGTAGACCGAGCGCGCCTCGGCCGAGAAGCCGACACCACCCACATCCGGTGTGTGGCAGGTGGACGCGAAGAGACCGACCGGCTGCTCGCCGCGGAACACCGGGGTCACCATGACGAAATCGAAGAGGTGCCCGGTGCCGAACCACGGGTCGTTGGTCACGAAGACGTCGCCGGGGCGCATGGTGGCGATCGGGAAGCGGTCGAGGAAATGGCGCACCGCGGCCGCCATCGTGTTGACGTGGCCCGGCGTGCCCGTCACCGCCTGCGCGAGCATGCGTCCGCCGGTGTCGTACACGCCCGCCGAGAGGTCGCCGGCCTCGCGCGTGATGGCGCCGAACGCGGTGTGTAGCAACGCCTGCGCCTGCTCCTCGACCACGGCGATCAGCCGGTTCCACATCACCTGCATGTGAATGCGCTTGAGCGCCTCATTCATCGCGGCTCTCCATGACCAGGTACCGCGCGCCGTCCACGAAGAGCGTGAAGCTTGCGGGAACGACGGTCGTGGTCTGGCCTTCTTCGATCAGCGCGGGCCCGACGAGCTCGCATCCCGGGTCGAGATCGTCGCGCTGATAGATGGCGAACGCGGTCATGCGTCCGAGCGCTGGCTCGTAGACGTTGCGCTGCGAGCGCGGTGGCGGCGCGGGGTGCTTCTGCACGGGCTTGGCGGGCAGCGGAGATTCGGAGGGCGCCGAGACTGTCACCGACCAGGTGACGAACTCGACGTCCTGGTCGGGCATCGTCACGCCGTAGATCGAGCCGTACAGCGCCTCGAACTGCGCACGCAGGCGGCGCGCATCCTCGGCGTGGAGCGCGCCCTCTGGCAGGGCGAGCTGCAGCTCGTGCCCCTGGCCGATGTAGCGGACATCGACGACGCGCCGGATCGTGAGATCGCCCTCGGGCACCGCACGGCGCACCACATCTGCCGCCGTGGCGGCGCAATGGTCGAGGAGCTCGTTCACGACGCCGGCGTCGAACCCGGACAGCGTCGCGCGATGACTCCGGACCACCTGGAACGAGACCGGAGCGCGCAGGAACCCGATCGCCGAACCCACGCTTGCTCCTTCGGGGACGACAACGCGGCCAACACCGAGCTTTTCCGCGAGCCGGCCCGCGTGTAGCGGCGCGCCGCCCCCGAACGCGATCATCGTGTAGCGACCGATGACCCGGCCGCGCTCGATCGCGTGCACGCGCGCGGCGTTGGCCATGTTCTCCTCGACGATCTCGGACACGCCCGCCGCGGGCCACGGCGCTTCGAGTCGGAGCGGCGCGCCCACGTGGGTAGAAAGGGCACGCTCGGCCGCCGCGGTGTCGAGCGCGAGCGCGCCGTCGGCGAATCGCTCCGGATCGATGCGGCCGAGCGCCAGGTCGGCGTCGGTCACCGTAGCCTCGCTGCCGCCGCGCCCATACGAGGCCGGTCCCGGATCGGCGCCCGCGCTGTCCGGACCCACGGTAATGCGCTGCATCCGGTCGACGCGCGCGATCGAGCCGCCGCCCGCGCCGATCTCGACCATCTCGATCACCGGCACGCGGACGGGGAGACCGCTGCCTTTCACGTTCCGATAGGCCCGGGCGACCTCGAACGTGCGCGCCCGCTCGGGCTCACCCTGGTCGATGAGGCAGATCTTCGCGGTCGTGCCGCCCATGTCGAAGGACAGCACGCGCTCGAGCGCGCGCTCGCGTGCGATCCAGGACGAGAGCAAGGCACCGCCGGCGGGCCCGGACTCGACCAGCCGCACCGGAAACCGGGCCGCGATCTCGAGCGTGGTGAGACCCCCGCCCGACATCATGAGCAGCAACGGGCACGTCATACCGAGCGCGTCCAGCTCGGCGCGCAGCCGCAGCAGATAGCCCTGCATCATCGGGCGCACGTAGGCGTTGGCGCAGGTCGTCGAGAACCGCTCGTACTCTCGGATCTCCGGGCAGACCTCACTCGACAGGCAGATGGTGACGTCGGCCGGCAGTTGAGCCCGCAGGATCTCGGCCGCGCGCTGCTCGTGCTGCGGCCAGGCGTAGGCGTGCATGAACCCGATCGCGACCGCCGTGACCCGCTCGGCAGCGAGCCGTTCGCCGACAGCGCGCACGGCCGCCTCGTCCAGCTCGCGCAGGACGCGTCCACGGCCGTCGCGCCGCCCGGGCACCGTGAAGCGCAGCGGGCGGGGGACGAGGGGAAGCGGTCGCTCCATGTACACGTCGTACTGCTCGAAGCGCTTCTCGTAGCCCATCTCGAGAATGTCGCGCATCCCCTCGGTGGTCACGAACGCGGTCCGAGCGCCTTTCCGCTCGATGAGGGCGTTCGTGGCCAAGGTCGTGCCGTGGACGCAGACCGAGACCTCCGAGGGCGGCAGTCCGGCCGCGGCGAGCACGCGTCGGACACCCTCGAGCACGCCGACTTCGGGCGCCGGCGTCGTCAACACCTTGGCGGTGTCGCGGCCCGCGACGCTTTCCAGGACGACATCGGTGAACGTCCCGCCGATGTCGGCGGCCAGTCGCGCTCGCATCAGACCGACACCTTCGCGAATCGCGGCTCACGCCAGATTTCGGTCTCGAGCACGTGACGAAGGCGCGACACGGCCACCCACACGTCCTCGTGGCTGATCGCCACCGGCGAGATGCCGAAGCGGATCACGTCCGGCTTGCGGAACGAGCTCACGACGCCGTGCTCGAGCAAGGCTTCGCAGACTGATCCGGCCCCCGGATGGCTGAAACCGACGTGACCGCCCTGCTCGTCGTAGTCGCGCGGGGAGGTGATGCGAACCCCGAACTTGCCGCATTCCTGCTCGAGCAGCGCGGTCGTGAGCTCGGAGAGCGAGCGGTGCTTCCACGCGAGGTCCTCGCGTTTCACGTCGCGCCAGATGTCGATCGCCGCGCTCATCGCTTCGTTGGCGAGGATGCTCGGGGTCCCCGTCTGCTGCCGGCGCACGCCACGCAGGGGCTCGTAGGTCGGGGCGAACGCGAACACGTCGGCGTGCCCCATCCACCCGGCGATCACGGGCCACGCGCGATCTTGATGCCGCGGGTGCACGTAGAGCCACGCGGGCGCGCCCGGACCGCCGCAGAGGTACTTGTACCCGCAGCCGACCGCGAAATCGGCGCCGGTGCCCGCGAGGTCGACCGGGATCGCGCCGGCCGCGTGCGAGCAGTCCCACACGGTCAGCACGCCTCGAGCGCGTGCCAGCTCGTTGATCTTCGCCATGTTCCAGCGCCGGCTCGACCGGTAGTCGACGTGGCTCAGGTAGAGCAGACCCACTTTGCGACGGGAGAGTGCCCCGTCGAGCTCTCGTGGCTCGTGGATGCGCAGCAGCGCCGCGCCGCCGCCCACCAAGCGCGCGAGCCCTTCGGCGACGTACGTGTCGGTCGGAAAGTTATGCGCTTCGGTCACGATCACGGGCCGCGAGCGATCGAGCTGCCAGGCGTAGCCGAGGATCTTATAGAGGTTGATCGTGGTGTTGTCGCAGAACAGCACGTCGCCCTGGCCGGCACCGACGATGTGCGCCAGGCCTTCGCCCATCCGCCAGGGCTTCTCCAGCCAGTCGAAGCGGTTCCAGCCGCGCCGGCGCGCGTCCCGCCAGCCTTCCAGCATCACGCGTTCGACGCGCGAGGCCGCGTCGGCCGGCATCGCGCCGATCGAGTTGCCGTCCAGGTACACCGTGTCCTCGGCCGGCCGGGCGAAGCGGTCACGCACCGCCCGCAAGGGATCACGAGCGTCGAGGGTGCGGCAGTGCGCCAGATCGATCATGGGCCTTTCCTCTCGGCCAGCAGCGCCTGCACCAGGCGGATCTCCACTTCGTGGCAGGCGACCAGGCGTTCCCAGCGCGCCTCGCTCATCGACGCGTCACGCCAGGCGACCAGCGTCACGAGGCACGAGCCCTTGTCACGGCCGGTCGCTTCGCCCGGCACCACGCGCGCCATGACCCGCGGCGCGAGCGCCTGCCGATTCGTGCCCACGTGGTAGTCGACGATCAACCGCGCTGCATCGCCGACCGGCCGGTAGAGCACGTTCGTCCCGTCGAAGAGCGACCGGCCACGAAAGAGATTCCGGCCCACCCGGCGAGCCTCGAACGACCCGAGCGCCCAGCGGCCGACTTCGAGGCCATCCGAGAGGAACGCGTAGGCGCGTCGCGCCGGCACGGCGCACTCGGCGGTGACACAGTGAGAGAGCTCGGACACATCAATTCTCGATGCGCTTGAACAGGACCTGCATGTCCTCGATGGTGATGATGCGGTCGGTCACGATCTGGCCGTCCTTGATCTTCCACACGAGCGCTGGCCCGGTCACGTCGCCGTTGGCGTCGAACTCGATGGGGCCGGTCGCGCCGAAGTACTTGATCGGCTTCCCCGCCTTGATGAGCTCGAGCGCCTTCTTGAACTCCGCCGGCCCGGTGCCGACAGGCGCGCCGCTCGGAACGTGCACCCGGCGCACCGCGTCCTTGATCGACGGGCCCGACAGATCGGGGGCGATGTTCATGGCGAGCGCCATCACCATCAGGGCGTCGTACTGCGTGTGCACGCCGGGTCCCTTGGTGTCGGCCTTGAACTTCTCCTCGAACGACCTGTTGAACGCGTCGACGTGCGGGCCGGCCACCTGCGCGTTGTCCATGCCGAAGAAGTCCTCGACGAACTTCGCGCCCACGCCGTTGACGAAATCCATGGTGCGCATCGAGTTGTTGAGCGCGACCAGCTTCGTGCCCCCGAGCGACAACCACTCGCGCACGATGGTGACGGCGTCCTTGGGGAATCCGATGAGCAGCAGGGATTCCGGCTTCGACGCGAGCGCGCGCGTGACCTCGGCCCGATAGCTCGGTTGATTGTCGTTGTACGGCACTTCGGCGATCACGTCGCCCCCGAGCTTGGCGACCGCCGCCTTGTAGAACCGCAGCATATCGGTGCCGAAGTCGGTGTTGATGTAGATGACCACGGTCTTCTTCATGCCGCGCCGGACGGTCTCGGACGCCGTGGCGTAGGCCTGGGTCTTGCTGGTGGGAATGGTGCGGAAGAAATACCCGCCGCTCCGTCCGTCGAGCGTGAAGGGGCTCGCGGTCGAGCAACAGGTGATCTGCACCACCTTTGACGGCGCAGTCACCGCGGAGATGATCGGACCCGTGACTCCCGAGGAGATGGTCCCGGTGAAGGCCGGCACGCGCTCGACCTCGACCAGGTACTTGGCGGCGTCCACGCCCACCGTCGGCTGTCCCTGGTCGTCCCGGAGGATGAACTGCACGGGGCAGCCTTTGACGCCCCCGCCCTGGTTGACGTGCTCGATCGCCAGTTCCGCCGCCTGCGCGATCTTCTTGGTGATCGGCGCCATCGAGCCGGTCAGCGGCAGCACCCCGCCGATCTTCACCGGGCAGCTCTGCGCGGCCGCCGTCCCCGCGGACAGTAGACCCGCCGTCAACGCCACGGCAAACACGATCGCGCTCCGTCTCCGTCGCTCCATGTGGTCCTTCCTCCGTTGAGCCGGCAGCGAAGCTGCCCCGCCGCAGTAACGGCGAGCTTAATCGTTCACGTGCCGCGAGACAACCGCCGCCTCGCCGATCAGCCCGCGCGGGCGAAAGAGCAGCACGAGCATCAGGAGCAGGCCGATCAGGATGACCTGGATCGCGGCGCCCTGCGCGGCGCGGCTCGGCGGCACCAGCTTGCTAACGGCCACGCCGGAGCCCGCCCAGATGGCCCACACCACCAGCGCTCCGAGCAAGGCGCCGCGGTTGTTGCCGCTGCCGCCCACGATGAGCATGGCCCAGACCTGGAAGGTGACGATCGGCAGGAAATCGAAGGGGCTGACGAAGCCGATGAAGCTGACGTAGAGCGCGCCGGCCAGCCCCATGAGCGTCGAGCCCAGTACGAACGCTTCGAGCCGGAAGCGACGGGCGCTCTTGCCGAGCGCGACGGCGGCGGTCTCGTCCTCGCGAATCGCCTTCAGCACGCGGCCCCAGGGCGACATCAAGACCCGGTCGAGCGCCCAGTAGATCGTCGCCATGAGCGCGGTCATCAAGCCGAGGAACCAGAGGTTGAAGCCGAACGGCGTCTCGAACAGCTGCGCCAGCGGCTTGCCGATGCGCGTGAGCCCCTGCGCGCCGCCGGTGAGCGGCTCCCAGTTGAGAGCCACGAGCTGGATCGAGACGGCGACGCCGAACGTGGCGATGGCCAGATAGTCGCCGCGCAGGCGGATCGTGACGAGGCCGATCAGCCAGCTCGCGAGCGCCGTCGCGGCCATCGCGGCCAGCACCCCCACGAGCCACGGCAGGCCGAGATTGCCGACGTACTGGGGTTGAGGTGCCGCGGTGAGAATCGCGTGCGTGTAGGCGCCGATGGCGTAGAAGCCCACGACGCCGGCGTTGAACAACCCGGTGAACCCCCACTGCAGATTCAATCCGAGGGTGAGGACACCGAGGATCAGCACGACGCACGCGAAGAACACGAGGTAGGAGAGCATCTAGTTCCGCGCGCCGAAGATGCCCTGCGGCCGCAGTACCAAGATTGCGAGCAGCAGCAGGAACGGCATCGCGCCCTTGTAACCCGGACTGATCACGAGCAGTGACAGGTTCTCGGCGAGACCCACGAGGAACCCGCCGATGACCGCACCGGCGAGGCTTCCGGTGCCGCCGAGGATCGCCGCCGCGAACAGCGAGAGCAGCAGGTTGAAGCCGATCTCGGGATGAAGCTGCGGCGTGAGGCCCGTGAATACGCCGGCGAACGCCGCCAGCGCGCCGGAGATGATCCACGTGAGGCGCACCACGGCATCGACCTCGATGCCGCACACCTGGGCGAGCGCCGGGCTCTCCGCCATCGCGCGCATCGCGATGCCGGTGCGGCTCCAGGCGAGGAACGCGTGCAGCGCGATCATGGCCGCGAGGGCCAGGCCGAGGATGAAGATCTGATCCGGCAGCATGCGCACGCCGGGCAGCAGCTCGACCGCGATCTGCAGCTCGCGCGTGTAGTAGCGCGACTCGTGTCCAAAGACGAGGACGATCAGGTGGCGCATGACGAGCGCGGCGCCGAACGCGGCGAAGACCATCGTGAGCGGTAGGGCCCCCCGGCGTCTCAACCGCCGAAACACGAGCGTGTCGATGGCCCAGGCGGCGAGCCCGGTCAGGACGGCCGCGATGAGCGCGGCGGCCAGCAACTGCCAGCCGAATGAGAGTGGGCCCGTGGGGGTGCCGGGCCCGGCGAACGTGACGATGACCAGCGCGATGTAGGCGCCCCACGTCAGGAGCTCGGAATGCGCGAAGTTCGCGAAGCGCATGATCTCGAGCGTGAACGTCACGCCGATTGCACCGAGCGCGATGATGGCCCCGGTGAGGATACCGTCGGCGAGCGCCTGGATCATTCGATCATTCCTCGAGCGCGCGCGTGCTCATCGCCGGCCGCCGAGAAACGCCTCGGCCACGCGTGGCTCGGCGAGCAGCGCGCGGGCCGGCCCCGCGAAGCGGTTCTTGCCTTCGGTCAGCACGTAGCCGCGGTCGGACACGGAGAGCGCGGCCCTCGCGTTCTGCTCCACCATCAGCACGGCGATCCCCGTTTCGGCGAGAGCGCGAAGCTGGCGGAACACGTCCTCGACCATGCGCGGCGCGAGCCCCGCCGTCGGCTCGTCGAGCATGAGCAAGGTCGGATCAGTCATGAGGGCGCGCGCGATCGCGAGCATCTGCCGCTCCCCGCCCGACAGCGCGCGGGCGCGAAGCGCGCGCCGCGACGCGAGAGGCGAGAACAAGGCGTAGGCGCGCTCGAGCCGCTCGTCCAGCGAGCCAGGGATCACGTGCGCGCCCACCTTGAGATTCTCGTGAACGGTCAAGGTCGTGAAGACGTTGCCGGTCTGCGGCACGAACCCGATCCCGGACGACACGACCTCGTGTGCGGGTAACGCCGTCACGTCCCGGCCGTCGAGCCGTACGTGCCCGCCCTCGGTCGCGATCAATCCGGCGATGGCCTTGAGCAAGGTGCTCTTCCCGGCGCCGTTGGGGCCGATGAGCGTGACGATCTCGCCACGAGCGACCTCGATCGAGACGTCGTGCACCACCGGCAGGCCGCGGACATAGCCGGCGACGAGATTTGATACTTGGAGATGAGGGGGCCCGACATGGCCCCCCATACCCCCCAACGCTGGCTGGCCACGGCCGGGCCCGATCGTCCCGTCGCTCATGCGGGCATCATGCCGGCATGTCGCCGAGGTACGCGTCGAGGACCCGCCGGTCCTTGCGCACGCCCGCGGCATCACCGTGATAGATCAGCTGGCCCTGGGCCATGACGACGATTGGCTGGCACACGGATATCACGAGATCGATGTTGTGTTCGATGACGAGAAACGTGACGCCGCGCTGGTTGAGTCGCACGATGCGGTCGACGAGCGTCTCGAGCAACACCGGGTTGACACCCGCCGCCGGCTCGTCGAGCAGGATCAGCTTCGGCTCGGCGACCAGCACGCGCGCCAGCTCGAGGAGCTTCTGCTGCCCGCCCGAGAGTCGTCCCGCGATCTCGCCGGCCTTGTCGGCGAGATCGCACAGCTCGAGCACGTCCATGGCGCGCTCGCGGGCGAGCCGCTCCTGGCGCCGCACGCGCCCGGCACGCACCCAGTTGTTCCAGAACCGCTCGCCCGCCTGGCGCAGCGGCACCAGCATGAGGTTCTCGAGCACCGTCATCTGCGGGAACGGCCGCGGCACCTGAAACGTGCGGGCGAGCCCCTTGGTGAAGATGCGATCGGGTGTGAGTCGGTCGATGCGCTCACCCATGAAACGAATGGCGCCGGCCTCGGGCGTGAGCGCGCCCGCGATCAGGTTGAAGAGCGTCGTCTTGCCGGCCCCGTTCGGACCGATGAGCCCGGTAATGGTACCCGCCTCGATCGCGAGATCGATGCCGTCGACGGCGCGCAGATTGCCGAATGCCTTGACGAGTCCGGACACCTCGAGCATGACGCCCGATTATGGCAAAACTCCAGGAGCGACCGAAGGACTCTCCAGGCGCGGTGGCCACGCGTAGAATCATGACCGTGGCCAAGACGTGCTTGCGGAGAAGGATCGTGCGAACGATTCGGATGCAGCTGTTGCTCGCCCCAGCGTTGCTGCTCACGGCGGCCTGCACGTCCATCCCATCACCGCCCGCGGTCGCATCGTGCCCGCCTGCGGCCGATTGTCCGCCATGTCCGGCCTGTCCCCCGGCGAGACAGTCGACCCTGGAAGCACGCTACGAGGCGGTCGCATGGAGCGATATTCCGAGCTGGCGCGACGTCACGCTCGCCCCCAGCTTGCGCGCGTTTCTCGTCGGGTGCGCAAAACTGGGATCGGCGAGCGGCTGGCAGGGCGTCTGCGAGCGCGGCCGGGATGTACCGACCGAAGACGAAGGCAGAGTGCGCGCCTTCTTTGAGCTCGAGTTCACGCCCTATCGCGTGGTGTCTCCCGAGCAGTCCGACCGGGGCCTCGTCACGGGCTACTACGAGCCGGTCGTGCAAGGTCGACTGACGAAGAGTGGGGATTTCGTCTACCCGGTCTACGGCGTGCCCGACGATCTCATCGTGGTCGATTTGGCCACCGTGGTCCCCGAGCTGAAGACCTTTCGACTGCGTGGGCGCCTCGATGGCAGACGCCTCGTGCCGTATTACTCGCGTAGCGAGATCGAGGACCGCGGCGTTCGAGCTGGCAGCGCTGGCTCCGACGCCGCACCCGTTCTGGCATGGGTCGCGGATCCGGTCGAGCTCTTCTTCTTGCAAATCCAGGGCTCGGGCCAGGTCGAGCTCGAATCCGGCGAACGTATACGGCTTGGCTACGCCGACCAGAACGGTCATCCCTACCGCTCGCTGGGCCGCTATCTGATCGACAAGGGTGAGCTCACGCTCGAGCAAGTCTCGATGCAAAGCATCAAGGCCTGGACCCGGGCCAATCCGGACAAGGTGAAGGAGGCGCTCAACGCGAACCCGAGCTACGTGTTCTTTCGCCAGCTTCCGGCCGGGGACGCCGGGCCGCTGGGAGCGTTGGGCGTGCCCCTGACCGCCGGGTACAGCGTCGCAGTCGATCCGCGCTACATCCCGCTGGGGGCGCCGGTGTTTTTGGCCACGAGCTACCCGCTTTCCGATCAGGCGCTCGAGCGGCTCACCGTGGCCCAGGACACCGGCGGGGCTATCCGCGGAGCGGTACGCGCCGACTTCTACTGGGGAACCGGCGAAACAGCCGGTGAGTTGGCCGGTCGCATGCGGCAGACCGGTCGCATGTGGTTGTTGTGGCCGCGCGGCGAGCGTCCACCGAGAGGCTCTACGGGTACGCCCTGATCCGGGGAGTCCTGAAGGAATCTACCGCGATCTAACCGCGGCGGGCGCCCCGCCTCGTCATCGAGCGACTTGGTCCGGCACGACGGTCGGGGGATGGCCCGCCAGCGTGGTCCGGCGCACGTCGCGAACTTCGCGGTGGTCGAAGCGCCGGCCTCGGTGCATCGTCGTGCGGTTGTCCCACATGACCAGGTCACCCGGCTTCCACGCGTGCGAATACACGAACTCTCGCTGCGTCGCGTGCTCGGTCAGGTCGCGCAGGAACATACGCGCCTCGGGGACGGTCCAGCCCACGATGGCCCCGGCGTGGGCCGAAAGGAACAGCGATGGACGCCCGGTGACCGGGTGCCGGCGCACCAGGGGGTGGCGTACCGGCGTGAAGGCGGCAATTTCCTCGGGAGTGAGATCCACGAAGCCGATCGCCTCGCGCGAGTAGACCAGGGAATGCTCGCAGATCAGGTCCGCGACCTCAGCCTTCGTGCGCTCGTCGAGGGCATCGTAGGCCGCTCGCATGTCGGCGAACTCGGTGTTGGCGCCCCACGAGGGAATGATGCGCCCCGAGAGCAGCGAGTACTTGGCCGGCGCCGGGCGGAAGGAGCTGTCGGAATGCCACAGCCGATCGCCCAGCTTGAAAAACCAGACGCGATCCTCGGCCGACATGATCTTGCCATGGCGGTCCAGGTTGGAGAAATCCGCGATGCCCGGGCCGAGTCGTTGGTCCTCGCGCTTGCGGATGTGGCCGGGGCTCTTGTAGTTCTCGAGCTCGCCGAAGTTGAGCGTGAACGCGATCTGCTGCTCGTCCGTGAGGTGCTGATCGCGAAAGACGAGCACGGCATAGGCATCCATCCCCGCGTCGATCGCCGCCACGTCCGCGCGGTCGATCGGCCTGGTGATGTCCAACCCCGAGACCTCTCCAGCGAACGCGCCTGGCAGCGGGCGGATCGATATGGACATGTTGGTCTCTTCCTCCTACACGGTCACAGACTGTCGAGGCCGCTCGACCATCGCCGGCAGATGTGATGTGCGATCGCAATGGGCGCTGGCAGTGACACCTGCGCCGGATCGTCGGCGCCGGCGGCGGCTCGCGCCACCATCCCCCGGATCTCATCGCGGCGAAACCAGCGCGCCTCGGCGAGCTCCTCGGTGTCGACGGTGATCTCCTCGGTCAAGGCCTCGGCGAGAAAGCCGATCATGAGGCTCGATGGAAAGGGCCACGGCTGCGCAGCCAGATAGCGCACGCGCCCGCAGCGGATGCCCGACTCCTCGCGCACCTCGCGGCGCACGGCCTCCTCCAGGGTTTCACCCGGCTCGACGAAGCCGGCGAGGCATGAGAACCGGGCGCCCGCGCGCCGCCGGTTGCGGCCGAGCAGGGCCCGATCGCCGTGGATGGCGAGCATGATCACGACGGGATCGGTGCGCGGGAAGTGCGACGCCCGGCAACCTGGACAGCGCCGTACCCAACCCGCCGACGCCACATTGGTCGGCGATCCACACTGGGCGCAGAAGCGATGTCGGGCGTGCCAGTCGAGCAGGGAGCGGGCCTCGGCGAGGATGGCCGCTTCGCCGGCGGCGATGGCCGGGGCGAGGGCGCGCACGTCGACCAGCTCGGTGTCGACGTCGGCGGCGACGTCTGCCCCGGTCGCGTCGATGGCGAAGTGCGCGCGCCCATCGCCGAGGCCGAGAAAGAGCAGCGTCGCGCCCGTGTCGATCTGGTCGCGCCACTGGGCCACCGGCTGCCAATCGAGCGCCGGAGCCACGCTGCCGCGAGTGAACGGCTTCAGGTCGCGCAGCGGGAGTATGCGGGTCTCCCGGTCGCCGAGCAGCGCGGCGATCCACTCGCGGTCATTCCGTCGCTCGCTGGCCCGATCCAGCGGGTTGCCGCCGAAGCAGTAGATGTCGTCCATCTTGAATTCGGTGAGCTTGCGTGACCCGGCCATGCCGAATCTCCTATGGCGATTGCGCGTAGGATATCACCGGGCTCGATCGTGATAAGGAGGCGACGATGACGGACACCATGCATTGGGTTGGCACCTGGACTGCGGCTCCCGCGCCCGGCGAAGGCGCGGCCTTCAGCAACCACACCCTGCGGATGATCCCGCGGGTCAGCATCGGTGGGCGCGTGCTGCGCGTACGCATCTCGAACGCCTACGGCGCTCGCCCGCTGGCGATCGGCGCCGCGTACGTCGGTCTGCGCAGCACGGGGCCGGGGGTCGTGCCGGGCTCCAACCGCCGGCTCACCTTCGGCCGCGAGACCAGCGCGACGATCGCCGCGGGCGCGCTCGTCGTCAGCGATCCCGTCGAGCTGGCGGTCGAGCCCTTGGCGGACGTTGCCGTCAGCGTGCACCTGCCCGGCGATCTGCCGGCGAGCTTCGGAATCACCGGCCGCTACGCGCGGCAGACCAACTACGTATCGCCGCCCGGCGATTTCGCCGCCGAAGAGGTCATGCCGGTCGGCCGGCTCACCGACGACTGGTACTTCGTCTGTGGCGTCGACGTCCTCGCGCCGCGGCAGACCGGCGCCATCGTCGCGGTCGGCGACTCGCTGACCGACGCCAACATCTCGACTCACGACGGCCATCACAGCTGGCCCTCGCAGCTCGCGCGTCGGCTCATGGCGCGGCCGAGCGGGCGACCGATGGCGGTGATGAACCAGGGGCTCGGCGGCAACCGCATCCTGCACGATATCCGGGGCGACAGCGGCCTGCGTCGCTTCGACCGCGACGTGCTGGCGCAGCCCGGCGTCACGCACACGATCATCATGCTGGGCACCAACGATCTGAGGAACCGTCCCGGCAAGGCTGAAGAAGAGGTCACCGCGCCGCAGATGATCGCCGGGCTCAAGCAGTTCGCGGTGCGCGGCCAAGCCCGCGGGATCAAGGTCGTCGGCGGCACGCTCACGCCGTTCGAGAACGAAACGTTCCTGCCCGGCGCCTGGAACCCGAGGCGTGAGGCCGTGCGCCAGGCGGTCAACGAGTGGCTGCGCAAGGCCGAGGGCTTCGACGCGATCGTCGATTTCGACCGGGCGCTACGCGATCCCGCCCATCCGACCCAGATGTTGCCGATCTACGATTGCGGCGACCATCTCCATCCGAGCGACCTGGGCTACCGCACGATGGGCGACGCGATCGATCTGGCTTTGCTCGAGTAGCTCAGCCGCGCGAGGGGAGGGCCGCGGCGAAGCTGCCGCTGATCAAGATCTCGCCCTTCTGGTTGACGGCCTCGAGCTTGCCCTCGACGAGCTTCTCGGCGCCCGCCTCGAGCTTGCGCGTCACCCGGCCCCGGCAGATGACGTCGTCGCCCGGCCAGGCGCGCGTGGCGAAGCGCACCTTGTAGCGGCGCACGTTGGGCCGGCCGGCGAACGCCGTCACCACGCGGCTCAGGATGCTTGCGTTGAGCATCCCCATGGCGAACACGGTCGGATTGCCCGAAGCCTCGGCGAACGTTTGATCGTGGTGGATCGGGTTGAAGTCGCCGGACGCGCCCGCGTACTTCACGAAATCGGTCCGCGTGAGCTTCTCCACCCGGATCTCCGGCAGCGCGTCGCCTTCCTTCACGTCTTCCCAGTAGCGCCTGGTGGCCGCCATCGCTTTCTCCTGTGCCTCAGTCCTTGACGACCTGACCGGTTTCGATGCTGACGGCGCGCGCGCGGGCCACCAGCGTGCCGTGCTGGTTGCGGTACTCCGTCTCGGTCACCGCGAAGTTCATGCTGCCGCCGCGCTTGCCGGGCTTCTCGTACACGTCCATCACCGTGCTCACGGCGGTGAGCACGTCCCCGGCGTGGATCGGCGCGAGGAACTCGTACTCCTGCTCGCCGTGCAGCACGCGCTTGAGGTCCATGGGCAGGCGGGGCCGCCCGCGGCCGTCGTCCCAGTGGCTGACCGTCTGCAAGAACGTGAGGGGCGGCATGATCCCTCCGGCCTCGCGCGCGGCGTATGCCTCGTCGAAATAAAGCGGGTCGTCGTCCCTGATGGCGCGGGCGAACTCACGGATCTTTCCGCGCTCCACGTGCATCGTCACGGGCTCGCCTTTCCTGCCGATGATGCTCTTGTCGACCGGCATAGCCTCTCCCTTTCTCGCTCGGGTGCACGACCGGCACGATGATACCCGAATCGGCAGCGGCCTCCGGAACGAGCTATCCTTGGGGCCGAGCGGCCGTCGCGAGGAGACTCGACGAGCATCGGTGACTGACCGAGCGCGGGCAGCGATCGTGACAGAAAGGGACCCAACATGATCACCAAGTTCGACAGCCTCTACGCCGGCCACGTGGACATGGACGACATCGGCTACGGCGGCGCCGCCGTGAACAGCCGCGTGTTTCCGAACGAGCACCTCGTCACCACCTACGCCAAGGCGCGCAACCTGGCGCGCCTGCTCGACCGGTGCGGGTACGACACGTTCTGGCTGGCCGAGCACCATTTCCAGCGCGAAGGGTACGAATGCATCCCGAACGTGCTCCTGCTGGCCCTCGACCTCGCGCATCAGACCGAGCGGCTGAAGATGGGATGCGGCTTCAACATCACGCCGATGTGGCATCCGCTCCGGCTGGCCGAGGACTTCGCCATGGTCGACGTCCTCACCGGCGGCCGCGTCCGCTTCGGTGTCGGACGCGGCTACCACACCCGCGAGGTGGACACGTTCGGATCGCCGCTGCTCGACCAGGTCGCCAACCGTGAGCTCTTCGAGGAGCAGGTCGAGATCATCTTCAAGGCGTTCAACAACGCCGTGTTCTCGCACGAGGGCAAGCACTACACGATCCCCGCCCGCGTCCCGTATCGCGGCTACGATCTGAAGGACCTCACGCTCGTGCCGCGGCCCGTCCATCCCGTCGAGTGCTGGCAGCCGATCCAGAGCGCGACACCGCGCGGTCTGGACTTCATGGCCAAGCACGGGATCAAGGGGCTCATCGGGGGCGGCGTGGCCGAGGGCGGAGCGATGCGTGGCGTCATCGAGGCCTACCGCGATGCCAACCGCCGGGCAGGACGCGAGACCCAGCTGGGCGAGGGGCTCTGCATCGGATTTCACTTCCAGCTCGCCGCGACGAAGGAAGAAGCGGTCAAAGCCGCCGCGGGATATTTCGAAGAGAACCTCAAGATGTTCGGTCCATTGCGCCTGGTCCGCTCGCTGTCGCAAGAGCAGATCGACGCGATGGCCGACCCGAAGAAAGCGCCCTACGCCGGCTTGCCCACGATCGACGAAGCGGCCGGCAACGGCGCCTACCTCTGCGGCCCGCCCGCGCAGATCATCGACACGCTGATGCGCCTGGAGAAGGAGTATCCGGGGCTCGAGCGCGTGTCGGTCAGCCATCCGATGGGCGCGTCGGAGTCGCTTATGCTGGAACAGCTCGAATGGTTCGCCACCGAGGTCATGCCGGCGTTCACGCGGCGGTCGCGCTGAAGCATGCGCGATCCTCGGGCTCTCATCAGCACGGAGCAGCTCTCGAAACGGACTGACCCCGGAGGAGTGCATGACGGCCACTGACATCACGG
>WNGJ01001710.1_pt1 | contig 39434 bp, 45 predicted proteins | sample 5400611 | NCBI WGS metagenome assembly WNGJ01 (sample SAMN13153375, study PRJNA577476) | soil metagenome | isolation source: 40 cm soil or saprolite under Garry oak tree replicate 1 | place: USA:California | collected 2016-06-15
TGGACCGCATCGTTAACACTGGCGCGAATACACCCCGCCACATCGGTCGAGACCGACCTGGCCACACCGGATACCGCGTGACAGTCATCGCCCGAAAGCAAGACAAGAGCGAGCGAATCTTCCGCAAAGAGGATGTGCGACGACATCTCACCATCGGTAGTGCAACCGATGAGCGCGATCCTCGGCCACTGGGCGTTGATCTGCTCCAGCACAACGGCAAAGTCGTGATCGATCCCGGCAAACAGCATCGCCACGCGGGGCAATGACGCTCCCAGCGCGACCTGCGCGCCTGCAATCAGTTCCGCGACGGCGTCAACCGAATCGACGTCTTGACTGTGGACTACACATGCTCGCATAAGTGACTCCATTCAGCCGACATTCTCCGGATTCCGGGTGATTGTGAGGCCAGGGTCGTCCATTCGGGCATCTTGAGCGATGGCAAATCGCCTCCCGCGTGCACGGCAGGTGGTCAAAGTCGCCAGTTGACCGCGCCGACGCGCTGAAACGTGTTGCTCTGCCCGCGCGGGGCACACCTCTGCCGTCGTTTGTTGCATCTGCGATGTCCCGTTCATGCTGGCGCGGGCGGTGCGCGCAGCCGGGCGATCAGCGACAGGATTTCTTGGAACATCTGCCGTGGCACCGCGACCTCGGCCATCTGGAAGGTAACGTAGCGCCCGTGGCTGACGATGTCGAGCACTATCAACTTCGGCGCTCGTCAGCCGCTGAACAGTCCCCACAACGTAACGACGTAGTAGCCGAGCACCGCGACTACAATGTTGATCGCGAGGGCAAGCCGGTTTCTCGCTTTCCCCGAACGCGGTCTAGGATTGACTGCCATGTATAGGTCTTCCCAACTCCCCATGCGCCTGTAATGCACAAGACTTCGGGTTCGGGTGATCGCAAGAAACGTTCAATTTCTTTTTTAACCGCTTCCGCTGAGGTCATCTTAGTCACGCTCGCCCGGCCACCACGTCGAGGGCGGATCGCTCGCCGTAATCTTGGTCGCGCGCAGCGCCACCAGATGGCTGCGCTTGTAGGGATAGCCGCGCACCTGCGAGCAATCTTTGCAGCGCATGTACCGCTCCAGTTCGTGGATTGGCGTCGTTTTCGGCCGACGCACGATATCAAGCGCGACCGTTTGGTGAGTATCGCAACCGAGGCACCGGACCGCGAGATAGCTGTAGCCGGCGTTGAGTGCGTCGCCCAACGCGGGAGAAGGTTGGGCCGGCCCCTGGTAGCCTAACATACGTTGGTTCCAGGCGTCGCAGGCCAAACGATCGGCTTCCCTGCGCGCCTCCCTCGCGCGAGGCCCGTATGGTAGCTCCGTAGATGCTCTCGCGTGACTTCGTGCCCATAACGCAAGAATGCGCCGAGCCAACCAGCATCAGCAAGCCGCCACGCCCTGTGGATTGGGGTGGGAAATCTCCGCTACATGCGCATGGATCGGTGCGCTGGGGCTGGCGCGCCGGAGCGGATGGGAGGCGTTTTGTGGCTGAACAAATCGGGAAAGACGGATTGCTTACAGCATTGCTTACGGATTGCTTACGTCCAGCTGGATCACCAGTCGGTTTCGCCTGCAAAATCAGGCTGGTGGGGGAGGAAGGACTCGAACCTTCGAAGCCATGAGGCGGCTGATTTACAGTCAGCTCCCTTTGCCACTCGGGACACTCCCCCGCTCGACGGCACGCGATCCGCTTCGCCCTGCGGCGCCGGCGGATCGGCCATGGAGAGGTAGAGACCGCGAAGACCCTTATTGATGGGGTGCGCGGCCCGGCGCGTTTATGGGGGAAGCAGGATGGCAAAGTCAACCAAGGCAGCCCCCGAAATTGCGGTCAATCGGGCCCAAATTGCCATTATCCGGAACCCGTGACACAAGCTCTGCCAATGAGTGATCGAAAACCGAGCGATCGAAAACCGCCGCCCCGGCACCCCGGCGGCAAGCCATTCGACAAGGGGCGCCCTGCCGGAGGCCACCCTGCCGGACGCCGCCGGGCCCGGCGCGACCGGGACTTGGACCGGGACTTGGAACGGGATTTGGACCGGGACTTGGGCCCCGACGGACCGGTCATTCTCTATGGCTGGCACACGGTGACGATGGCGCTGCAGAACCCGAACCGCCACATCCGTAAGTTGTTTCTCACCGAGAACGCCGCCCGGCGGCTGGCCGAGGACAACATCGCACCCCGCCTCACGCCCGAGATCGTCCGCCCGAGCCAGATCGATCAGCGCCTAGGTCCGGACGCGGTGCACCAGGGCCTGCTCGCGGAAGCCGATCCCCTGCCCTCGCCCGATATCGAGACGCTCGAGGGCGAAGGCCTGGTGCTGGTGCTCGACCAGATCACCGATCCGCACAATGTCGGCGCCATCATGCGCTCGGCGGCGGCATTCGCGGTCAAGGCCATCGTCACCACCGCGCGCCACAGCCCGGAGGCGACCGGGGTGCTGGCGAAGTCCGCTTCCGGCGCGCTCGAACTGGTGCCGCTGGTGACGGTGCAGAATCTGGCGCGCGCGCTGACCGCGCTGAACGAGCGCGGCTTCATGACCGTAGGCCTCGACAGCCAGGGCAGCGAAAATCTCTCCGCGACCCCCTTGCGGCAACCGCTCGCGCTGGTGCTCGGCGCCGAAGGCAAGGGCTTGAGGCAATTGACGCGCGAGACCTGTAGCGTCGTGGCGCGGCTCGACATGCCCGGCGAGCTCAAGAGCCTCAACGTCTCCAACGCCGCGGTGCTCGCGCTCTATATCGGCGCGACCCGGCTGGGGCTGATGGGCGGAAGTCCTGTTTGAAAAAGACGAACGCCCGCTCGCATCGCGCGAACGGGCGTTGAACTCTGGGATCGATCCTGCCGCGCTCAGTCGTAACGGCGCAGCGCCGGGCGGCCGTAGTGGTAGCCGTAGCGCGTGGCGTGGCGATGCGGCACGTGGCCGTAGCGATAGCCGTGGCGAGGGTGGAAGCTATAGTGATGGCGCCAGCGGTAGGTGGCGACGCGCGGGCCGCCGATACCGGCACCGTCGTAATAGTGATTGGTGGCGTTGGCGTAGCGGCCGCCATCATAGCCATGGTAATACGGACGGCGCGCATAGGCGTCCCAGCCCGACACAGCGCTCTCCTGATAGGTCGGATACGGCGCGAACGCGCCCGGGCCGGTAAAGGTCGGCCCCTGGTTGGCGTAGTAATATTGCGGCGTCGGTTGGGCCACGTCGTACTGCGCCTCCGGGTCGGCCAAGCGGTCGTAGTCCCTGCCGCCGCAGGTGTCGCAGCCCGGGTCGGCGTACGAATAGGCCGGCGCATACCCGCATCCGCCATACCCGCAGGCCATCGCGGGCGCGGCCCCCGCGGCCGTCAAGGCAATTGCCGCCACCAGTCCTGAAATCGTCTGACGCATGACACTCTCCTGTGGATCTTTTATCGTTGATTTCGTTTCTTAGAGCGCGATAACTTTTCTTCGAATCGTCATCCCGCTCTATCTTTTTTTGAGCATGATCTCCGCGCAAACACGTTCCGCGTTTGTTAGCCAAGGGAAAACCGGGATCCACTTTTCCGGATCATGCTCTGCGCTGTCCGGCATTCAACGGAAACCCGGCGGCATACCATCGCCGCCGCCTCGCGGCGCGACGATCACCGGCGGCGGATAGAACGGGACCTCCGGCTGCGCGGGCTGAGCCGGTTGCGGGTCGGAGTGCGCGGACCAGGATTCATGGAAGGACTCGGCGGGCTTCGGCAATTTGCGGTTGGCCGGCGGCTCGATCTCGAGGCGGCCGTAACCCGGCCTCAGCCCCGCGCTCGGGTAATAGTGGCCGACATTGGGTTCGGGATCGACGGCGTGGCCGCCGAAGACCCTCGGCGGATTGTTGACACCCTTGCCGAGGCCAAAGCTGCCCTCCACGACGGCATAGGAAATGTCGATGCCATTGACGAGAATTGGCACGCCCGGGCGGCCGGGGATAACCAGATCGAAGCCCTCGCTCGCCAACGCCGCTGATGTCATTGCCGCCGCCATCATCGCCAGTGCCAGTCGTAGCCGCATGGGTCCGGATTCCAGTTCAAGGTCCGATTGCTCAATGACACCTTAATCGAATGCGCGGTATCAAGGGTTAAGGCGACGCACCAAAATGACCGGTAAGGATCATGCGTAGGCACTTACCGGCGCCGATCCCCAAATTAGCGATAGCGAAACGTTAACGCGGGGAGCACCGCGTTGCGCTTCAAGCGAACGCGGTCGCCACGATGGTGTTGATGCCGATGAGGATCGTGACCGCGCCGACGGCGGCCTGCAGGCTCTGATTGGCCCAAGTCAGCCAGCGCGCGGAGATCGCGATCGGCACCGCGATCATCGTCGACAGCGCGCCCATCCCGATCATCGAGCCGATGCCGAACAGCGCGACGTAACCGAGACCGGCCGCGGGGCCTTGGGCTTGCGACACCGTGAGCACGAGCAGCGCCGCCGAGCCCGCCATGCCGTGCATCAGCCCAACCAGCAGCGTGCGCCAGCGAAAACCATGTTCGTGCGCGTGGGCGCTGCCCGCGTGCGGGGCGGTTTCACCCGCGTGGCTGTGAGCGTGCAGATGGACCGTACCGTCGTGATGGCGGTGGCGATGAAAATGCACGCGGTCGCGCCAGAGCCGCCACAGCACATGCGCGCCAAGACCGACCAGCATGATGCCGACGGCGGTCTCCAGCGGCCGCGCCAGCGTCTCCGGGATCGCGTGACCGAGCAGAAGAGCTGCGCCTGCGAAGACAAAAAGCGTCAGCGTATGGCCCAATCCCCAGGTCAGGCCGTGCTTGACGATATCGCCGACGCGGCTCCGCCGCGCCGCGATGCTGGAGACGGCTGCGATGTGATCGGCCTCCAGCGCGTGCTGCATGCCCAACAGAAAGCCCAAACCCAAAATTCCGAACATGTGTCTTTGCCCCAGCCTGTCTTTGCCCCAGCCTGTCTTTGCCCAGCCTGTCTTTGCCCAGCCTGCCTTTTGCACAGCCTGCCTTTTGCACAGCCCGCCTTTTGCACAGCCTTGGCCCGCCTTTGCGAAGACACAGTAACGGGTCTTCACGAGAGGGCAAAATCCACGGCGTGTCGCTTCACCGCGGTTTGAAATCGGCGCCCGTCAAATTCGGAAAACGCCCACCTACATCCAGCGTTGGGTTATGGGGCTGACCAATGGAGACATGCATGACCAAAATTAAGATCCTGGGTGCCGCCGCGGTTGTCACGACCGCGCTGGCAGGCCCCGCTATAAGCCCTGCGATGGCCCAGGAGGTGATCTACAATCCCGGTTATTGCGCGCAGTTCTATCCAAACGCCAATTGCGAGAACAAGGGACCGGGAAATCCCTATACCGGCGATTATCAACGCCGTCTGGCCTATCGCGATGACGGCTATCGCGACCGCTGGAACAACGACTTGAACAACGGCTGGCATGAGAGGAACGACAATCCCTTCACCTGGCCGGGCGATGTGGCGGCGGGAGCCATCGGCACTGCGAGCGGCATCGCCACAGCGCCGTTCCGCGCGGGCAATGCCTACGCCCATGACAACGGCCATTACGGCAATCGCATCTATGGCGACGGCTACGCCCACAGCGATTACTATGCGAACGCCCATGCCGGCGATGGCTGGAACAAGATCTACAGCAACACCACCAACAACAGCTACGCGGCGCGGAACGGGTTCGTCTGCGCGCCCGGCAGCTTTTTCCGTGGCGACGACGGCCGCCGGCATCGTTGCCAGTAGATCGCTCGCACAACGCGCGCGGGAAGGCGGTGAACAACCGCCTTTTTTCGTGTGTGCGACATGGATGCGGAAAAGCCGTTGGCCGTTGTCACGCACGCCGCGTCGGCGAGCCCGCCGCCCGGCCGGGTCATCGAAGACACGTTGACTGCGATCGGCCTCGCCGCGCCGCAATTCGAGCATACGGGCACGGAGCGCGAGAGCATCGTTTGGCTCAAGGATGGCGCGTGAGGACACGGTGAAGGCGCCCTGCTCGGCATGCCGATCCGCGACAGCATTCAGTCGAGTGCGTGAGGCGGACTGGCGTTGACGCGGCCTTGGCGCCTGCCATAAACAGACGTCAGAGATCGTTAGCCGAACCCTGCTAGGGTTCGGCGGCCCGCAAAAACGCCACATCGAATACCGAAAATTTTTCAACGCCTTAGCCGGCTTAGCTCAGCGGTAGAGCAGCGGTTTTGTAAACCGAAGGTCGGGAGTTCAATCCTCTCAGCCGGCACCAAGGAAAGCCCATATTTGAAGCCCGTATTTGAAGTCCATTGGGCTTTCTTGCTTTTCGACCAGCGGCGAGCGCCGCGGAACCGGCGAAGGACAATGATGATTATGAGTGCCCACCCTCACCCGGCGCCATCGGCAGGGTCTGGATTTCTGTGGCGACGAAAGGCTTTATTCGGAAACCTTCGCCGTCTCGCGCATTTGTAGAAGTGGGGCAACCATAGGAGCATGGCTCATGCGACCCTCAATTCTCGCTATGCTTGCCGCTTTTGGAACCACGATCACGATGTCGGCGACGGCTCAACAGCCGTCAACGGCCCAGCAGCAGATGGCGCCTAGTCAAGAGACGGCCCAGCAGCCGTCAACGGCTCAGCAGCAGATGGCACCTAGTCAAGAGACGACCCAGCAGCAGATAGCGCCCGGTCAAGAGATGCAGAGTGATGCTGATAAGGGCATCAAGACCCGCAACTCCGGAGAATCCGGATATGTGGCTGAGCAAGAAAAGTCCGGTGCGTCTGCCCATCCACCCGGCCAGCCGAACAGCAACCAGACAACCACGGGCTCGAATAGCGGGACGAGCAGTGCCGGCAATTCGGCGACGGGCGACAAACCCCGCAAGTGAATCGCGGGTCGAACCGAAGCTGAACGCCGCGATCGAATAGCGCGGGCAAGTCGGGAACGCCAGGTCTCCGGTTTAAACGCCAAGTCTCCGGTTTATGAGTGCCGGACCTTAGCCGCCCGAGTTCGGCCGTAAGCGTGCGACGATCCTCGATGACGGGTTCGAGGGTGGAACTTAGGCTAGGCCACCAGAAGGAGGCCTCTTGGCCGGAACAACTCAGGCCATGCTATTGCCTTCGATTCTGCGTTTGATGGTTTCGCAGGTTTTGCGAACGTCCTCGGTCAACAGCGCACAATCCTCGATGCGCTTGAAAATCTTCTTGGCTTCCTCACGATATGTCGCTGCGGTATCGCGCATATAAGCAATCGCGGTATGCACTTCGGCGGTCATCGCCTCGCATTTCTGCGCCGCGCCAATCAGCTCTGCTCCCATTGCCTCGATTTCCTTGGCTGCGGCTTCATAGTCGCGCACGACGGCCTCGGCACTGAGCGCGCCGGCACGCGAAACACCGTCTTGATGCTCGACATAGTCCGGCATCGGTTCAGATTGAACCGATGGTAGCCCCCTGATCGATAGTGGTGACGACGTGCCGCCCGGAAGAGCCTCTGCGACATCTGCTTCAAGTTTAGCCAAATCCAAATCTAGTGACGTCGCCCTGCGAATTTGTCCGTTGCTGGTCATAGGTCAATCCTTCTACAAAGTTACAAAATTGGAACAACCAGAGGCCGCATAGTAACAAAATATTACGACGTGTCACTTTATTACCCCTTTGATTGACTGTTGCCAATCTGGCACAGTGTTGATAAGTTTACTGTTTTTCCTCGCCGGATACCGCCTGTCATCTTTGAGGAACGACGACGCCCAAGGCGGGCACTGCTGCGTGACGCAGCGCACGGAACTAAGCCTTCATGGATAGGCTGACCGTGGAGAAGCTTCGGCATTTGCCGCCGAATGCAGAAGCAACGTTGAGACGCTCTCAGCAGAAAACGAGGCAAGCGCCGCAGCGCGACCGGTTGCGCCTGTCTTCGCCAGCCAATCGCCCCCAACTTGAGACTCCAACTTGCGGAAATGAGTTCATATCAAGCCGAGCCTGGCGTGGAAGAACCGGGTGACCCGTCCGATCGCATCCGCGGTCAGAGGGTCAGTATCCGAGAAGTCGAAGCCGTGTTCCTTGCCTGGATAGGTCACCTGCTCGGCAGCGGAGCCAACAGCGTTGGCAAGCTTTACGAATTCCTGTCCCTTGGCCAGCGGGACGTTGCGATCCGCTTCGCCATGCAGTTCGATCAACGGCGGCAGACGCTTGACTCCCGAGACCATCGCGTCCGGCATTCCGCCGTAGAGCACGGCCAATGCCGCGATGCGATCATCCTGGGCTGCTGTCCCGGCAGCGACAAAGCCGCCAAGCCCAGCAAGCCGATGCGGCCGGAACTTTCCGGGCGAGCCAAGACCGCGGTGACCGCCGATGACACTCGCTTCGTCCAGCCCTCAAACCGTTGCGTTTCGTAAGCTTCACGCCGTTGTCGTGTACTCGTTTTGGGATCGAACACCTGGAGGTCGGAGGCCGTGAAATAACGCGCAAGGTAAGCGTCGATCCCTATCGCGTTGAGCGCATCGGCATAGCGCTGGTAAGCACGGGGTTTGAGCTCGACACCGCGGCTATCGTGCAGCACGACGACGGCGGGACGCTTTCCGACTTGATCCGCCGCGTAACGGGTGAGCGCAACGCTTTCGTCGTCCGCCTCCACACTGAAATCCTGGGGTGTCTCGGCATAGGCGGGACGACCTATTGAAAAGGCGGCGATACCGCCGAGAACGACCCTTCGATTGACCATTGGCATCGCGTCGTGCTGCGTGACCCAGCGCACAGAATTACCCCGGCGGTTCGGCAACAATCCGGCATCGTGCGAAGCCATTTGCTTCCATTTGTCCCCCCAAAGGAGACGGGGCATGCGCAAGATCGAATATTTCAGGGATCAGGCGGAGCGAGCCGAACGGCTGGCGAAAGCCATCATGGATACGCTGACCGTCGGGACGCTGCGGGCCCTTGCCGCCGAATGCGGAAGCCAGGCTGAGCCGCGCTCCGCGGAAACAAAGGGCAGCGCCGCGGCGTGAGCCGCTGCGGCTGTCTTCGCCGTGCTCATGGCATTCCGGCTTGATCGGAACCAACCGCGGTCCTCCCGGTTTTGCTTGTCATGAGACTGCGGGAAGAGAACTGCAACATGGTCTTGCTGGCGGCCGTCACGCTGTTCGGCGTGGTCGTCGCGGTGATCGCCGGCTGGTGGGAAGGGCCACAGCCCTCCGTGGCGGAGGCCAAGCCACCGGTCACCCTCGCCGATCAAACCCCGGTTCGCGTGGTCGGCGCGCCGTTCGTGCCCAACGTCAATCCACGCGATCGCTGATCGCGTCCGCGGGGCGCGCAACCGGATCGATTGGCTGAGCCTTCGGCCAGCGCGCCATATGCCCGTTACCGTGCTCAATCCGAGAACGCAGAACACTTTTCAACCAAAACTAGCATTTATCCCCAGGAGCTGATGGCGTAGCGGCTTGATTCGACGGCGGCGCGGCCAAATCCTGGTTGAGATTGAGGTGTCCCATGGATTGGAAAAGAGAACGCGATGCGCTGATCGCGCAAACCTTTGCGTTTGTTCAATCGGTGACCGCAAAGAGGGAGGAAACCGCAGGGCCGGAGGCCAGGCTTCCGCCCGTGACGACCCTTCAGCCTCCTCCGCCTGAGGTCGGGCCGGTCGAGGCCGCGCCGGTCGACCCTGTCAAGACGATCGAGCCGCCGCCAAGCGAGCCGCCGCCAAGCGCTTTCCTGCCGCTCCCGATCGTGCATAGCGAGGTGCAAGACGAAATCCGCGCCCGCATCGCAAGCTTTCGTGCGCATCAGGAGCGCTTCAACCGCGAGCGGGCGGACTATTTCAGCGCTACGCTGGCACGGCTGCGCGCCGCCATCGACGAAACCCCGACGCCTAGAGTGTGATGACTTTTCTTCGAATCGACATCCCGCTCGATCTTTTGTTTGAACATGATCTCCGCGCAAACGCGTTCCCCGTTTGTTAGCTGAGGGAAAACCGATACCCACCCATCGGGTCGTGGCCCCAAGGCATGCTTTGGGGCTTGCTTTTCCGATCATGCTCTAAAGCGTGATGACTTTTCTTCGAATCGTCATCTCGCTCTATCTTTTTGTTCAAGCATGATCTCCGCGCAAACGCGTTCCGCGTTTGTCGCGAGGGAAAACCGGTACCCACTTTTCCGGATCATGCCCTAGAGAAAAGCCCAGACCAACGCCACATTGGCCGTGCAGGCGACCAGGAGCCCGATGGCGAGCGTCAATTGGATGCGCTCGCAGAAGGTATGAAGGGTGCTTCCCATGGCCGGAAACATCCGGCGATTCTGGGCGATGAGTCCCTGGGATTCTTTTTTTCGGGATTTACGTCTCGTTAAGGACTCAGAATAGGCCAAAATGCCCCCAGTCCGGACCCGATTCCAGCCCTTTGCCCGCCGCAACTCAATCCTTTCCTAAGCGTTAAGAGATTTTGCCGGAGCGATTCCGATGCCTTACGCGCTGTTCTGCAACGACGCCAAATTGAGCAAGACCTACCCAACCGAGGCCGATGTCTGGAAACTCGCCCGGCAAAGCGGGCTCGTGATCGATGTCGAATCCAGGCACGGCAAGCCCTCGCCCCAGCCAGTGCTCGATAACGACTATGAAATCAGGTCGTGCCGGCCGGACCCGCAAGAGGACCCCGCCCAAAACCAGGCCGACGCGGAACGCCAGGCGCAACGGGAATTGCAATTCCTGTTGTAAGGAACCTCTGAAGACGGCACGCGACCGCCATTCGCGGAAATGCAGCGCCACGAAGCCCAAAGGCGGCCACGAATTCGGAAGCGCAGCGCCACGAATCCGAACGGGCAGCGCCACGAATCCGGAAGACACCGCGCGAGCCCGCGCTTGAGGCGTCCGCTTAGGGCGTTGCGATCGCGAGCGAAGCCTGCTCTGCGGAAAGCGCAACGCACGCCCTCTTGCGATGCAGACCTCTGATTGCTCCCGTCACCTTGAGCACCTTGCCGACAGGACATGACGCGTCCTGCACGAAGGCGACCTCATAGGGTGCCAGCATCAGAGGCTCGGATCTCAGGATAGTTTGGGCAGAGCACGGTAGCGCCACCGCGGAAAGAAGCAGCACCGACGCCAAAATACGCATGTTTGTTGTCCACCAGCCAGCGGACACACCATAGCCGATCTGCGTGACAAATCGCGCGCGTCGTAAAAATTATTTTTTTGGTGGCCAAGCGCGGATATCGAGCCGCCGGCATGAAGGAAGGCACTGAGGCAAGGCACCGACGCAAGACACCGACGCAAGACACCGACGCAAGACACTGACATGAAAAAGGCCGACGCGCGCCGGCCTCTTTCGAAATCGAGTATGGATACCGCCTCAGTATTTGAGGCCGGCCGGGCCGCCCCAACCGAAGCGGTAGTTCACGCCGAGCTTGACGGTGTGGTCGTCGTCGCGGAAGCGCTTGCCGACGATCGCGGCGGGTCCGGTGGTGAAGGTGGTGCTGCCGAAATCGTAGTACTGGTACTCGGCCTTGGCCGACCAGCTCGGCGCGAACATGTATTCGAGGCCGGCACCGACAGTCCAACCATCCTTGCGATTGCCGGTGGTGGTGAAGGCTGTCGGCAGGCCGGCGGTTGTAACGGCGATATTATTGCCCTCGCGGAAGGCAAAGCCGCCCTTGGCATAAAGCAAGCCCGGACCCCAGGTATAGCCGATCCGGCCGGTGACCGAGCCAAGCTGGTTCTCCCTGTCGGTCACAACTACGCCGCCGGGAAACATCATCCCAGTGTTGTTCCGGTTCATCCAGCTATATTCGGCCTCGAGGCCGGTCACCCAATTGGGCGCAAACTGGTAGTCGAAGCCGCCCTGCACGCCGCCCAGGAAACGACCGTTGTTTCCTTCCAAGCTGTTGTTGCCCGCGAACGCGCCGCCGATGTGGCCGCCGATATAGAAGCCGGTCCAGTTATAGATCGTTGCCGGCACCGCAGGCATCGGCGGAGCCTTGGTGTAGGGGCGCGCAGGCAAGTCGGCCGCCAGGGCGGGAGCCGCGCACGCAACGAGCGCTGCTGCCCCGAGCAGAAATCTCTTCATCCGAATTCCCCATTGTCGACGGTTACGACATGATCAAACAACGTGGCCTCAATTTGGTTGCCCCGCGGCAATGCCGGAGCCGTGATTGGTGTTGGCCGTGGCTGGACGGCCACAATGGCCCTTCGTCACATCAGGCGGGGAATTTTGTCCGGGAGTGCAGGCGGTTCCCTCCTGTTCATTGGTGTGAGCCGTTGAGACACCAGTTCACGCCTCCCCGAAAAGTGATCGCGGTTCCCCAGGAAAAAAGCCCTTTTTCAAGAGGCTAGCGCATTTCAAGAGGCTAACGCGTCATCTTTTCCAGTTCCGGAAAGGCCGCATAGGCAGCGCCGGCGCAGAGCTCGCCGGCATTCTGGGCGATGCGGTCGAGCCGGCCACCGACGAACACCACGGCTCGTTCGCGCGGCTCGCGATAGCCTCCGTCGGATTGCTCGGCGAAGCGCATGCAGGCGACATACCGTACCCTGCCGCCGACGGTCCGTTGCACCGGCTCGGCTACCGTTGCCTCATGCACGCCGACCGGATTGTTCAGATAAGTGTGCATGAACGCCACCAGCTCCGCGCGGTAGTTGCCGGGAAAAGGCTGATTGGCGTCGTTGCTATCCGCGACGAAAGAGGTGGGCCTGCTTTCGTCGCTGTCCATGCAAGCGGTCAACGCAAGCGACAGCAGCAACATCGCCAGACACCTTGCCGGTATCCCCAAGCCAGATATCCCCGAGCCGGGCGTTCCCAAGCCGGGCATTCCCAAGCCAAGTATCCCCAAGGCTGGTCTCGAGGCTGGTCTCAAGCCTGGCATCGCCTTGTGAATCTCTTGTCTGAAGAAGTCCCGTCGCCCCAAGCGCCACTTCTAGACCTTCCCTGCCCGAATGGGAATCCGCATTTCAAGCGAGAGCATGATCCGGAAAAGCCTGCCCAGCATGCGCTACCGGCACGGCGCCGGCCCGCCGCAATTGGGGACACAATTGCGAGCGAGCCGGGCCTTCACCTCGGTGCGATGGGGGGTGTGGAATGAACCGCGCCGAGAAAGCGATCAGCCGCGCTTCACCGCGGGCGCGGCGTGCTTGAAGCTCACTTTCGAGTGATGCTTGGCAATCGGCTTGAAGCTCACTTTCGCGTGGGTCTTCAACGCACCCATCTTATGTGTCTTCAACGCACTCATCTTGTGATGATGGCGGTAGTGCTTGTGATGGCCCATCTTGGCGTTGGCATTCAGCGCGCCGGTCTTGACGCCGGTCTTGGCGCCGGTCTTGGGCTGCGGAATGATCTGCGCATTCTTGGCCTGCGTGTCCTTGATCGCAGGCGCCTGAGTGCTTTTGGCCGCGGGCGTGCTTTTGGCCGCGGGCGCTTGCGCGGTCTTGCCCTGGCCTGCGGCCAGCGCGGGAGCGGCGATCACGGACACTGCGAGCAACGCTGCGGAAATCGTCTTGAACATGGTCATCTCCTCTTGAAGGGATCTGGAGGTGGCCGGCCGGAGGGTCGGGCTCGTCGATCATGCAGGCGACGTTAGGACGCGCGCGCTGAACCCATCCTGAAGTGCAGTGTCGGACTTCGTTCATGTCCATGACATGTTTGTCATGTTCGATACGGTCATGATGTCCGCCACGTTGCGCCCATCGATGGTCAAAATCGGCGTGAATAAAGCCGCCAGCCGGGAATGTTTCGATACGACCGGTGTTCAGGTCCGTAGTCGGGTGTAGGATCACCCGGGCGCATGATCGGCCAAAGCATACCATCGGGACCTGATGGTTCGATAGATTTGGAAAAGATCACGCGCCGGAATTCAATCAGGAGAAGTGCATGACTAAATTTGCGATCAGGATCTTGACGCTGGCGATGTTGTCGACGGCGCTGGTCTCGGGCCCGGTTCTCAAGGCCTATGCCGCGGGCAGCGACACCCCGTCAGCGCCGCCGGCGTCCGATACCAAGCACAAAAAGAAGGGTGACAAGAGCTCGAGCATCGACGATCCGAAATTCCTGGAGGGTTATCGCACCGCCTACACCACGATCTACGATCGCAACGACTACTCCTCGGCCATCGAGCAGTTGAAGGCGCTCGGGCGCGATGACGTCGCCGACGTCGCCAACCTGATCGGCTACTCCTACCGCAAGCTCGGCAACTACAAGCTTTCGCAGGCGTATTACGAGCAGGCGCTGAAGGACGATCCGAACCACGTGCGGACCTGGCAGTATTACGGGCTCTGGCAGCTCGAGCAGGGCAACCGCGAGCAGGCGGAATATCATCTGAACAAGATCGCCCAGCTTGCCGGCGCCGACAGCAAGGAATACCTTTCGCTCCAAGCCGCGCTGGAGAAGCCGCCCGGCACCGGCCTCGTCTACTGATCCTTATCGAGCATGATCCGGATAAAGTGGGTAGGAGATCATGCTCAAACAATAGACTAGGGCGCGAGGACGATTCATACTGAAGTCCTCGCGCCCTAAGATCCTAGCGGCATCACCAGGAGGCATGCATGCGTAGATCTGCGATCAGGCTTCTCGCGTTGGCTACTCTCTCCTTCGCGCTCGTCGGCGGACCCGTCATCACGACGGTCTATGCAAACCCCGACAGCGACGCGCCGGCTCCGTCCAAGGGCAAGAAGAAGAAGTCCAGCGAGGCAAGCCCGAGCCAGGAATACGCGAAGTTCGCCGACGGCTATCGCGCGGCCTATGCGACGATCTACGATCGTCACGACTATGCCGGCGCGATCGATCAGTTGAAATCGCTCGGTCACGACGACGCCGCGGCGGTCGCCAACCTGATCGGCTATTCCTACCGCAAGCTCGGCGACTACAAGCTCTCGCAAGTATGGTACGAGCGTGCGCTGAAGGCCGACCCGAACCATGTCAAAACCTGGCAGTATTACGGGCTGTGGCAGCTCGAGCAGGGCAATCGCGATCAGGCGCAGTATCACCTGAACAAGATCGCCCAGCTTGCCGGCACTGACAGCGAGGAGTATCGCTCGCTCGCAGCCGCGCTGGACAAGCCGCCCGGCACCGGCCTCGTCTACTGAGACCATCCACGACTGCAAAAAACCGGCGCGACCCTCTCGGTTGCGCCGGTTTTGTTTTGTCCGCTAAGAATAGTCTTGCAAGAATAGCTTTGCCGGATTTTCTCATCGATTGCTGCGGCGAATATTTTTTGGGGGACCGATCACGTGGAACCATGGCTGCGATCCGCGCTCGACTACATCGGCGACTGGCTCGAATTTCAATTGGAGGGATCGCAACAACCCGGATGCATCATCGCCGTCGTGCATCGGGGCAAAGTCATAGCCGAGCACGCGTTCGGCCACGCCAATCTCGATACCGGCGAAAAGCTCACCCCGCGCCACCGTTTTCGCATCGCCTCGCATTCCAAGGCCTTCACCGCCGCCGGACTGATGAAATTGCGCGAGCGGCGCAAGTTGAAGCTCGACGACGCGATCGGGCAATATGTGAAGGGGCTGCATCCGCAGGTCGCGGAGGCAACGATTGCGCAGGTGCTCTCGCACAGCGCCGGCCTCACCCGCGACGGCGCCGATTCCGGGCAGTTCATCGACAGCCGGCCCTACCTGAATGAGAAGGAGCTGTTGGCGGAGCTTCAATTGCCGGCCGCCATCGAACCCAACACGCGCTTCAAATACTCCAATCACGGCTATGGACTCCTGGGCCTTGTGATCGAGGCGATCACAGGAGAGCCCTACCCGGTCTGGATTAAGCGCGAGGTCGTCGAACCTGCCGGTCTCGGCGAGACCGAACCGAACATGCCCGTTGCAAATCTGCCCGTTGCAAATGTGCCCAGAGCAAAAGGCGCTCCGTTCGCGCGCGGCCACTCGCGCAAATATCCGCTCGGCCGGCGCCTCGTCGTTCCCGGCGACAATTCCACCCATGCGATCACCTCGGCCGCGGGTTTCGTCAGCACGGCGGCGGATACCGCGCGATTTTTCGCGCAGCTCGCGCCGAACGCAACGCGGAGCGTGCTTTCTGCCGCGAGCCGGAGGGAGATGACGCGGAAGCAATGGCGCATTCCGCAGACGATCGAGGAAGCCTATTACGGATTTGGTCTGATGAGCGGCCAGACCGGCGGCTGGGACTGGTTCGGCCATGGCGGCGGATTTCAGGGTTACATCTCCAGAACCTGCGTCATTCCCGCCTGTGACGTCAGCATCACCATCCTGACCAACAGCGTCGACGGCTGGGCCGCGTTTTGGGCGAATGGCGCCATGCACATCCTGCGCGCCTTCAAGACGCGCGGCGCGCCGAAGCGGCGCGTGCGCGATTGGAGCGGGCGCTGGTGGACGTTATGGGGCGCGATCGATCTCGTTCCCATGGGCGGTCTAGTGATCGCCGGCAATCCGCATTTGATCAATCCGTTCCTGGATGCGACGGAAATCGAGGTCACCGGCCGCGACACCGGCCGCATCGCATCTGCGACCGGCTATGCGAGCCATGGCGAAGGCGTGCGCCGCTCGCGCAACAAGGCGGGCCACGTCACCGACATCTGGCTCGCGGGCGCCAACGCGAAGCGGGAAAAAGCCCTGGCCGCCGAGATGGAGCGCAGATACGCGCCGCGCAAAGGGGACAAGGCGAAAGAGGGCGGCAAGGCGAAAGGCTAAAGGCCTCCGCGCGCTCGTTGCCCTACTTCATCAGCGTCTGCACCTCCGAGCGGAACGCCTGGCGCGAGGCGTCGCGCGCGTAGAACATGTGACCGCCCGGATAGACCACGAGCTTGGCGCGATCCGGCGAGGCAAAGGCCGGCAATTGATCGAGCTGGATCCTCGAGCCGAAATACGGCGTCGCCAGATCGAACAGCCCGTGCACCACCAAGACTTTCAGCTTCGGGTCGAGCGCGAGGATCTGCCGGAGTTGAGTGATCGACTCCGCCGGATTCAGCCCGCGGCCGAAATCCCAGGCCCGCTCCACCGTGCCACTGCCGAGCTCGTACGAGCCGTCAGGCCGCCAGTTCAGCTTGCGCGTGGTGAGATCGACGGCCGCGCTCGTCAGCGGCGCGAACAAGGCCTCGCCCGACTGGTCACCGAAGTGAAAGAAGCTCGAATCCGGAAACGGATCGTCCCCCTTGACCGACGCATCGTAGCGTCCGGTCACCTTGCCCTCACGCCGGTCGAACTCGCGGCGAAACTCGGCGATGTCGAAGCGTCCGGCAAGCCGTCGGCTGACCGCCTGATCGATCCCGGTCAGCGCCGCGACCCTGTCGGCGAGGCGGTTGGTGGCCTCGGTGTCGGCCTCGCCTTTCATGAGATCGGCCAGGAAGTCGCCGCGCGCATAGCGTTCGACTTCGGCCAGGTCGGCGCGGGTCACGGGCCCCTTCGCCTCGCGCGCCACCGCCGCATAGCTCGGCAGGCTCGCCACATATTGCAGGATGCTGGAGCCTGAATATTCGCGGAAGTCGAACACCGGCGAAATCAGGATCAGCCCCCTCACCCCGATGCCCTGCTCGGTCTGCAGATTGCGCACGACTTTCGGCCCGCGAATGCCGCCATAGCTTTCGCCGGCGACGTATTTCGGCGACAGCAGGCGGTCGTGCTTTTCGAGCCAGCGGCGGATCGTCACCGCGATCGCGCTGACGTCGCCATCGACGGAAAAGAATTTCTTGCGCACGTCCTCGCCGCTCGCAACGAAGCGGCTGTACCCGGTGCCGACGGGATCGATATAGACGAGATCGGTGAAGTCGAGCCAGGTCTCCGCATTGGGCTGCAAATCGGGTTGGGTCGACGGCGTGACCTGGTCGGCATTGATGGCGATGCGCCACGGGCCGTTATTGCCGAATTGCAGCCAGGCCGATGCCGCGCCCGGCCCGCCATTGAACACGAATGTCACCGGGCGGGACGCGCGGTCCGTGCCGTCGAGCTGATAGGCGGTGTAGACGATGTCGGCCTGCGGCTCGCCCTTGTCGTCGAACAGGCGGATCGAGCCCGCGGTCGCGGTAAAGGACAGCGTCCGCCCGGGAAGCTCAAGCGTCTGCTTGGTCGTGGAATCCGGCGGCAATCTGTGCTGCTCGGCCGTGGCAGGCGTCGCCGGCGTGCTGCCGCTGCGCCCACCCGGTCCCCCCTTCTGCCCCGATTGCGCCGGTGTCTGCTGCGCCGGCTGCGGCAAATCGTCGGCGCGGGCACCGAGGGCGACCGTCATCATCAGAAGCGCGAGCACAAAGCGCGCGTCGCGAAGCGCCGCGATCGGCATGGCCGTTTCTCCGTTTTTTATTCTGGGTTTTGTCGTTTCAACCTTGGGCCTGAACTGGGCCTGAACCGGATTTTAGGTCAAAGGGCGATCAGCGCACAACGCGCCGGTGCCGCGTTCTCTCGGGGATTTGTCCGCGCCGCCAGATATTTTATCGAAATACCCGGCCCGGCATCCGTCGCGCCGTGTCGTCTGATCGTATGACGGCACAAATAAATATCGTCTGCCGCCGAACCGCGGTCTCTGTGATCTCCGTCATACAAGGACCGGCTCGCGAGCGCATAGACCCATTTTCGCCGCGTCGCGGGTCGCAAAGGCTGGGGTCGCAAAAAAGGACGTATTGGAAGGTCAGTAAGCCGTGCCCAGAATCACCTGAGGCGGGGCGCTCCTAGCCGACTGGGCTCGCGCTGGTGTCGGGCCGATTCGCTTGCGGGGCCGTCCGTCACGCAACCCGAAACGAGGGTCACCAGCCAGGACAATCGCCATGATGGTTTTGAACATGCCGCCCATGATTCCCCGTTTTGGACGCGTCCAAATTGCAGACCCCCAGATTGCAGACTGCATGGTGTCAATTATGGGAATATCGGACGGAAGCGACTACCGTTGAAAACGTATTTTTACGCTCAGAGCACCCGCGCTTGCGGTTGCGGAATATGATACACGACGCCATCGGCCAAGACAGGATCGAAACATGACACGTGCCATTGCTGTTGCGCTCTTCGCATTCGCCGGCATGACCACGGCTGCGACCGCGGAGTCGCCTGTTGCCATCGTGGAAGACGTTCAGGGCAAGGTCACCGGCGCCGAACTGATGGACTATCTGTCCCCGCGCGCGGTGATCAAGCTGGGCCAGAACGGCGCCATCACCTTGAGCTATTTGAACTCATGCCGGCGCGAGACCATCACGGGCATCGGCACCGTGATCGTCGGCACCGACGAAAGCAGCGTTCATCTCGCCGACCTCAAGAGCGAGCAGACCCCATGCGACGCCGCTCACGCGCATGCCACCGAACGCGAGACGAGTGAGGCCGCGGCGACGATCGTACGCAGCATTGGCAGTGAGAACGCTTCGAACGCGCCGCAAGCCACGCTTTATGGGGCTTCGCCCTTGGTGGAGGTGAAAGGCCGCGGCGAACTGGTCATGGAGCGTCTCGACGTGACGGGCGAACGTCAGAAATTCGAACTCGATGGCAAGCAGCTCAAGGGCAAGTTCTTCGATTTCGCCGGCGCGCACCGGGCGCTGACCCCCGGCGGCACCTATCTGGCGACCTTCGGAAAAAACAAGATCGTGTTCCGGATCGACCCGCTTGCCAAACCGGGCGCCACGCCGATGGCCGGACGCCTGCTGCGGATGGACTAGGTGTTGCCGGGTCGGGTGCTGTGAAGATCCCTCGCACCACGCGCGACCTGATTGCGATCGGTTTCATTGCGTTGGCCTGCGGCGCCTTGTCCGCCTCACCCTTGTTCGACATCGCGCACGGCCTATCGCTCGACATCCTGACCGCGCTGCGTTGGCAGATGTTCGGCGGACGGGTTGACCCGGCCGCCTCGTCCGCGGTTGTCGTCGCGCTCGATGAGGAGAGCTACCATACGCCGCCGCTGGAAGGTTCGCCGCTGCTGACCTGGACTGGCGAGGTCGGCCGTGTGCTGACGGCGACCCTTGAGGGCGGCGCGAAGGCCGCCGGCTTCGACATTGTTTTTCAGACCTCGATCGAGCAGTCGAAAATACCCTTTGGCGACGGCGTGTTCGGCGACAAGGTCCGGGGTTTCGATCGCGATTTCCTGCGCGCGCTGGCGGCGGGATCGGCCGCCGGAAAGGTGCTGCTCGGGGAACAATTGCGCGGCGACCAGCCGCTCTTGCCCTCGCCCGGCCAGCGGGTCGCGGTGCGCCAGCAGCAGAACATCCGGCCGCTGAACGTCTTCCTCGACGGCGACGACGTCGTACGGCGGCTGCCGCTGACATTCACGATCGACGGCAACAAGACGCCGTCGATGGCGCTCGAACTCGCCTCGCGCGCGCTCAATGTCCGGCCGGAATTCGCTCCCGACAGCTCGGTGACGTTGGCCGGTTATCAAATTCCAAGCGCGGTGCCCAATACGATGACGCTCAACTTCGAGGGCGGCGCCGACGATATCCCGACATTTTCGTTCGCGGACCTGCGCGCATGCGCGCTCAAGAACGACAAGGATTATTTTCGCCGTTCCTTCGCGGGAAAGGTCGTCCTGTTTGGCACTGTCCAGGATGTGGAAGACCGCAGGCTGACGTCGAAACGCTTCGCCTCCGGAATGGACGGCGCGGGGGCGCCGCGCTGCGGGACCGGGCAGAGACCGATCGCGCCGCACTTCAAGCGCAACGACATCGCCGGCGTCTATATCCACGCCACCGCCATCAACAACCTGATCGCACGCGATGCGGTGAACGAACTCGGCCGACTGCCGATCGCGACCATCGCACTGCTCGCCGCCGCACTCGGCGCGATCGCGGCGCGCGTCCTGCAGCCGGTCATCGCGATTGTCACGGTCGTCGCGGCCGCTGTGTTCTACACGGCCGGCGCGACGATGGCCTTTAACCATTCGCTTGCGCTGCCCTTGAGCGAGCCCTTCATTGCCGGCGCAACCGCCCTGGCGCTGATGGGCGGCTATCGCTTCATCGTGTCCGACAGGGACAGACGGCTGCTTCAGAAGAGCTTTGCGCTCTATCTCGCGCCGCATGTCATCAACCGGATGCTGACATCGAGCAAGTTGCCGGAGCTCGGCGGCGAAACCCGCCACGTGACGATCTTCTTTTCCGATCTCGAGAGCTTCTCGGAGATCGCGGAGGCCCTGTCGCCGGACGCGCTGATGGCGCTGATGAACGAGTATCTCTCGGAGATGACCGATATCATCGAAGGCCATGGCGGCTATGTCGATAAATATATCGGCGACTCCATCGTCGCGATTTTCGGCGCCCCCGCCGAAGATCGCGATCACGCCGCCAACGCCGCGCGCGCCGCGCTGGATTGCTGCAAGCGTCTTGACGAGCTCAACTGGGACTCCGCCGCCTTCCAGGGCCGCCAATTGGCGCAGCGTATCGGGATCAATTCGGGCGATGCCTTGGTCGGTAATTTCGGCTCGCGGCGGCGCTTCAACTATTCGGTCATGAGCGACGCGGTGAACCTCGCCTCCCGGCTGGAAGGCGCCAACAACTTCTACGGCCCCACCATCATCGCCTCGGAGACGACGGCCGAGCTTGCCGGCGAAGGCTTCATCTGGCGGGAATTGGACACGGTGCGGGTCAAGGGCCGCACGCAGGCGCTGAAGATCTTCGAACTCCTGGCGCGCACCGAACAGGGGTCTCCGCTCCCGGACACGGTCGTGGCCGACTATGCCCAAGGCCTCGCGCATTGGCGCGCCGGCGAGTTCGCTTCCGCGGCCGAATGCTTCGCGCGCGCCGCCGCGGCCGACCGGCCGTCGGAGAATTTCCTCGCGCGCGCGCGGGACGTCTCACAACGGGAAACCGTGCAGCAGCAGGACTTGCAGCGCGAAGACTTGCAGCGCGAAGACTTGCCGGCAGCGAATGGGACCCGGTCCGCACGCTTCAGGAGAAATAGCGAAAAGTGGAGAAATAGCGAAAAGTCGCGGCCTCAATAGCCGATGCCGATCATGAGCACGAAGTGCCGTCCACACCATGACCCGGGTTGGTTCCCTTTCATTCTAGCAATTTGGCTTTTAGAAGCCGACGCCGATCATGGTGTGGCCGCCGCCACCACCACCACCACCGCCGCCGCCTCCGCCGCCGCTGACGATGCTCGGGCGCGCCAGGGCCTGCTGGCGGACATGGGGAACCTCGGGCGCCGGCTTCGGCCGCCGCGGCTGCTCCCTCTCCTGCTCGCGGACCGCCTGCTTGCGGCGCCGTGCATTGTCTTCACCGTCATCGGTCTTGCGGGACGCCGTCGCCGGAGCCGCTACCGGCCTTTGGTCCGCGACGCAGGTTTCGCCCTTCAGGGTCTCGCCACTCTTGCACTCGATCGGGCAGACCCGGGTTGTGTGCTTGGTCAGCTCGGCGACCAGCGCCTCGGTCACGCTCGGATTGCCGGCCGGCTGGCCCTCGATTGTCAGATAGCGGCTCAGCGCGCTCGTGGTCGGCGCGCCGAGCTTGCCGTCGGCCGTTGCGGTCAGGCATCCGAGCCTGACCAGTTCGTTCTGGGCGGAGCGAACCAACTCGGGCGAATTGGGCTGGCTCGCCGCACGCTTGGCGGCCTCGGCATTAAACCGGTCAAGCGCCGCGACGACCACGGGCCCGAGCCGGTCGCAGGTCACGCTCCTCGAAAATTGCGGACGCCACCAAGCATTACCCGCTCCGCCATCGCCTATCAATCCAGGTTCCGGAAGCTATCTCCAGGCGGCTGCGCGACATGGTGACCGACGCAACTCACAATATGCAAGCTAGCAAATGATACCGCTATTGGTATCGTTACCGCAGGCTTCAGCACGCCAGGCTACACCGCGTTGGCTGGACGCTCGGCTACGGCACCGAATTCGATCTCGGAAAGAACTGGTTCGCCAAGGCCGAGTACGATTACCTGTCCTTTGGAAGACACACGGCGCTCGCGACCGACGGCACCACCTTCCTGACCGATCGCTCCTCCATCAGTCAGGTCAAGGTCGGCGTGAATTATCGCTTCGGTCCCGGCGTGGTCGTGGCGAAATACTGAACGGAGGCAAACCGGCCAAGTCTCGTCCAATTCCTGCATGTCTTGTCCAATTCTTAACGGGCGGCCGTCAAACGGCCGCCCGTTTGCTTTGGTGTCTCTTCATCACAAGTCCAACTCCGCGCTAACGTGATCTCGACAATCGCAGGCAAGGTCGTATAGACGACCTCGGCGCGGCCCATCCCTTAAGCGCCCATACGGGTCCGAGAGCTCAATGAGTACGTCCAAGCGATATGACAAGATCGCCTTCGTCGCGCGCGCCGGTGACGAAGCCCAGCGGGGGCTCGCGCAGCTCACCGAACTCTACGGAAATTGCGCGCCCGCCGATGCCGACGTCGTGGTTGCGCTCGGCGGCGACGGATTGATGCTGCAAGAGTTGCATCAGCATATGCGGACGGGAAAGCCGATTTACGGCATGAATCGCGGCACCGTCGGCTTCCTGATGAACGAGTTCTCAACCCACGATCTGCGCGGGCGCCTGGCGGCGGCGCGCGAATCCTTGATCCATCCGCTGCTGATGCGCGCGACCGACGTCGATGGCGCGGTGCACATTCATCACGCCATCAACGAGGTGGCGCTGTTCCGCCAGACCAATCAGGCCGCGCGTCTGCGGATCCTGATCGACGAGCACGAACGCATGCCGGAATTGATCGCCGACGGCATCCTCGTGGCGACGCCCGCGGGATCGACCGCCTACAATCTCTCGGTTCAGGGACCGATCCTGCCGATCAATGCGGCGCTGTTGGCGCTGACGCCGATCAGCGCGTTCCGTCCGCGCCGCTGGCGCGGCGCCCTGCTTCCCAACGCCGCCTATGTGGTCATCGAGGTGCTCGAAGGCGAGAAACGGCCGGTTGCGGCGGTCGCCGACCATGACGAGGTGCGCGACGTCCGCCGCGTCGAAGTCTTGTCCGACAAGACCATTTCGATGCGCATGCTGTTCGACCCCGGCCACAGCCTCGAGGAGCGCATCCTGCGCGAGCAATTCGGCTATTGAGCCCTTGCCGTTATTGAGCCCTGTCGTTATTAAGCCCTGCCGTTATCGAGCCTTGCCGTTATCGAGCCTTGCCGTTATCGAGCTCGGCCGTCCTGCGCCGCGCGCATGCGCGCAGCTTTCGCAACCGTTCGTTAACCATGGGCACGATAGGCTAACATCGCCACACCGGTGTCATTCGGTTGTGCTCAGGGCCGGTCCATGTTTCGTATTGATTTCAATAAGCTGCGATTTCTCCTTTGCGACGACAACCCGCATATGCGCCGCATCCTGCGGACGCTGTTGCATTCGTTCGGCGCGCGCGAGGTCTATGAAGCCGAAGACGGCGCGACCGCGCTGGAAATGTACACCCACTATGTCCCCGACATCGTCATCACCGACTGGTCGATGCCGATCTTCGACGGGCTCGAACTCGCGCAGATGATCCGGCAGCCGGATTCCAAGGGCAACCCCTACGCGCCGATCGTCATGCTGACCGGCCATTCCGAAAAGCGCCGCGTGACTTACGCGCGCGACGCCGGCGTGACCGAATTTCTCGCCAAGCCGATCTCGGCCAAGGGCCTCTATCAGCGCATTCTGAACGTGGTCGCCAATCCGCGTCCGTTCATCAAGACCAAGACCTATTTCGGGCCGGATCGCCGGCGCAACACCACCAACGCCTATATCGGCCCTGAGCGCCGTGTGGGCGGTGAGGTTGAGGTCCTGCAGCAGCCCTCCCTGCTCGACAAAGCTCGTACCTCCGTCTAGCGCGAGGCAAGGAAGCCGCCATGGCAAAAGACAAGCCCCCAAGCGTCGAGGTCAAGACCTTCGCCGACCATCATGTCATCACCCAGCCCAATCCGCTGCGCAAGGTGCTGCGCCGCGTCGCCGACAAGGATGTCGACGACCCCGTGGCGCGCGCCGAACAAGCCCTTGCCGGCCTGTCCGGCGAATTCAAGAACTGGATGTTGATCGAAGCCAACAGGCTTTCGACCGCTCACGCCGCCATCCTCGAGGACGGCTTTTCCGAACGGGCGAGCAACGAGTTGTTTCGCGCCGCCCACGATATCAAGGGCGACGCCGCGACCTTTGGATATCCCTCCGCTGCCGCTGCCGCCGACAGCCTGTGCCGGATCATCGAGCACGCGCCCGAACTCGACAAGGTGCCGGCCGAATTGATCACCTATCATATCAAGGCCATCCAGGCGATCGTGCACGATCACACCAAGCTCGATACCGCAACCGTCGCCAGCGAATTGAGCCGGAAGCTGCGCGGCGTCGCGGACGAATATCTCGTTCACGTCAACCGCGACCGGCCCGAGCATCTCGAAGCGATCCTTGCGCCCAGCATCGTGCCGGCGGACTGATCATTCAGATCGCGGCGCTTTCGCTCGTCGCCCCAGCGAACGCCGGGGCCCATAACCTCCGACGCCGGCGTTGCTGAACGCGTCGTCGACCGGATAGCCTCATCGATAGATCACGCGGTATGGGCCCCGGCCTTCGCCGGGGCGACGGCATGAGCCGTAGAAGGTTCAAGCGGCAATCAGATCTTGCGTGATCGCGTCTTCCGACATCAGTTCGTCGCAGAACAGGCGCGCTTCTTCCCGCGCCGATTCCGTCGCAAAGCGCCGCAGCAGGATCAACAGCGGCTCGGCGGCGCCGCGATCGGTCTCGCAATGCGTCAGCACGCGTTCGACCATCTTGCGCCGCAGCCGCGCCGCGTTTCCGATCGTGTCGGCAAATCCGTTCTCATGGCAGACATCGAGCGCCATACCGAATGCGGCGAAGGTGGATTCCGGCAGTCCGGCGCGCCGCAGCAAGGCGTGCAGGCTGGCGCCGCGCCGGTCGTGCAGCAAGGCTGAGACTCGTGCCTGCGGCATGTCGGCGAGTTCGGCCAGCGCCGTATCGAACAACTCCAGATTTCCCGACAACAGCGCGCGCAGGATCAGCCCGGCCGTGAGCTGGGAGGTGGCGCGCAGATGCCGCACCAAGCCGCGCATGTCCTCGCCGCGCGATCGCGCGGCGATGTTCATGGTCGAGCGGTCGCGCGCTTCGCCGGCGATCCGCCCTGCCCGGTCGACACTCAGCCAGTTTCTCGCAACCACGAACTGCGCCAGCGTCTCCGACAGCTTGCCGACCAGCGCGGCCCGCGTCGCTGCGGGCAGATCCTCCAGCACCAGCATCGCTTCCCTAATCGCCGCCAGATGGCCGTGGCGCTCAACGATGCGATCCCATGAAAACGGCGCCAGCTCGGCATAAGCGTTTTCGATCAGCTCCAGCGCCGCCGCGGCCGAGCCGACTTCGGCGATCGCGGCGCAGACGGAAGCGGGTAATCTGATGCGCCGGGCGATGGCGCACTGCGTTTCACAATTGCCGGTCGCGACGATATCGACGAGATCGGCATCGATCAGAAGCGGGGAATGTTCGAGGATCGGAAGCGCGACCGAGGGCTGGTCGAGCGAGAGCGCCTGCACGATCGCGGCGGGCGCCTCCGCGCTGCGCGCGAATATCTCGGCCATCGCCTGACGCACCAGCGGGGATGGATCATCAAGGAGCATCAGGAGCGCGCCTTCGGCGGCCGCGCGATCCTCCCCGGAAAGATCGGAAACGAGCCAGGCCCGCGCCAGCGCGCGCGTCGCGTCCGCCCGCACACAGGCAGAGGCGGTTCTGACCCAACTGATAAACTGCCGAACGATCATGTCCCTGCCGGCCTACGCAACCAAGACGACCGTGGCGCAAATGCCACCCTGCAACCGAAAATAAACCACGACGCTTAACAAAGCGTTCACTATAACTGACTGGTTTTATTGACGTTTTATTAATGACGGCAACCCAACCAACGGTATCATGGCGCCGCGCGTGCAAGCGCCGGTACGGCGCAGGCCTGTGCGACGACGCCGAAAACGGCATCGTCGCGTCATTGCAGGGTGTCAGCGGGCGAGCGCGGACGGTGACAAGCTCACCGCCGCTTGCCTGCGATCTTCTTGGTCTTCGCTGCCGACGTCTTCACCGACCTCTTTTGTCTCGCCGCGGCGATCTTTGTTGCGTGCGGCGTATGCTCGGGCACGTGTTTGGTTTGTGACGGCGCGGCTGCGCCGGTCGCCGGCCGATAAGCTCCCATCCAGAAGGTCAGTTCAGCCAGTTCGTCGCCGGCGAGATGGCCGTCCTGCCAGTCGTCTCGGTTGACAAGGCCGTGCCAGACCTTCGGGTCCTGCCGATGCTGTTCGACATATGCATTCCAGCGGTAGGACTGATAGATCGCGATGATGTTCGCAGCGTAAGCCGCAGCCAGCGGCCGGTTGCCCTGGATGATCATCAGGTTGTCGTCGTTCTTGCTCGACGCCTTGGAGCCGAGGTTATGCGACCCGGTCATGACGACGGGGTTCGCACCGAAAGGATCGAGCACGACGACCTTGCTGTGAATGTGAACGCCTTGCCCGAGGATTTCGGTCGCCCAGTTATGAAAGGTATCCTTGATGTTCTTGGGCACCATCGACTCGTAGCCGAGGTGCTGCGGCGGCTGCTTGCCGCCCTCGAACAGCGTGACGGGAGTCGCCGCCGAGGGATCGAGGGCTGCACGGGTGGAAGGCTTGGCCGGTACCTGCCCGGTAGACTCCGTGGTGAGACCGGCGATCTCCTGATTCACCACGCCGCGGACATAGAGACTGGGATCGTAGTTGGGCGTGCCCTCGTGGTGCCGGAACAGAATATTTTGCAGCAGCGTCCACTTGTCGGCCGGCTTGTCGTCGGCGGCGAACACCCCCGGATTGAAGAACAGGAACAGGATGCCTTGCTTGGCGGCGTTGATGAGTTTGCGCGCATAGGCAAGGTCCTGTCCCTTGTCTGTCGGCGCAAACCATTGCGTGATGCTGCCGCCATCGACTTGGAAGACATTGGCGGTTGTCTCCCCGTTGGTCTCGGCGAGGGTCTTGGGATACCCGTTTTTGGCCTTCTTCAGAAGATTCCACTCGGCGAGGAAATACTGCGCGAGCTTCTGGTCGTTGACGACGATGCCGTTATTGGCCTGCGTGCACAGCCCCGTCATCGTCCAGTTGGTGCTGCCGGAGAGGACGCGCTGAGGCTTGCCCGCGGAATCGCAAGCCACCACGAACTTGTTGTGCGCGAAGTGCCCCTGGGGAACGAGGCGGTTGGATAGATCCACGACATTGCGCAATTCGGCGCGCACCGCCTTGTTCTCATCCTCGTCGTTCTTCGCGCTGAAGGCGCCGTTGGCCAGGATCAAGTGGCACTTCTTGCCGAGCGCCTTGAGGGCGGCCTTGAGTTCCGGATCGTTGAGCTCGTACAGCGCGGCATAAATCTCGCCGTTGTTCTTCTTCACATCGGCCAGCAGGTCGAGAATCTGCGGCCGCAAGAGACCGCTCAACTCATTCCTCAGTGCGTTCTTGGGCGGCTGCGTCGCGGCGATCAGATCGGCCATCTTGGGCGGCGGCTTGCCGAGGCTATTGAGCACGCGCGTGATCCATTGCGCGGCCACGATGCCCTTGTTGAAATAGGCCGAGATGTTCGGCGTCATCTGACCGGTGATCGTGATCGGCGCCGTCAGCGGACTGGCGAGGGCGGTCGCAAGCTGCAGGTTACTCTTGTCTCCCGTCACCGGCACCACGGAATATTGCACGACCTGGCCCGGCTTCACGCCATAGTCCCACCACATGAAGCGCTGCACGGGATGCTTCCAGGGGGCGTTCGGATCAAGCTTGTCGTCGTCGGAGAAGCCGACAAAGCCGTGCAGATAGGTATCGGGACTGCCATGGACGACGCGGCGGATAGTAAAGCCGCGGCACTGTGGAATCGGCTTGCCATCGGCCGGTAGCCAAATCAGAGAAGTATGATCGCCGTTATTATAAACTTTTACGTCAATAGACATGGGATAACCTCCAGCGGCATTGAAACCACCCCGGCGCGCAGGCTATCCCTCCACCAGAAGTCGTACAAGATAGAACATACACCGCACGCGGCGATCGCGCTCGTCGCGCCGCAGAGGTAAAAAGTGGCGGTCTTCGCTACAGCGCGATAGCTTCAGGATGAATCGTCATCGCACTCTAGAGCGCGATGGGATCGAATTGAATCACCATCCCGCTCTAGGTTTTTGATTGAGCATGATCTTTTCGGAAAACCGGTACCCACCCATCGGGTCGTGGCCCGAGGGCATGCTTTTCCGGATCATGCTCTAGCCGCTGAAGGTGCCGGAGCGGTCGCTGAAGAGGTCGAGCGGCCGCGGGCCGCCGGCATTGGAGGCCTGCCCGTCTGCGGCGGCGACCGACGTCAGCGATGACGAATTGCCCCACAATTCACGAAGCTTGGGCGAAACCGGCTGCGAGCGCTCGTCGACCTGAAACAACGAGCGGAAGATGGGATCGCCGGACGCGGCGTTCTGGCTCGCATCCGATGCCGATGCCAGCGTGGTCGGTGGCGCGGCCGCGCGGACATCCGGGAATGTCGAAAGGTAAGCCGCATTGTCGATCGCGGGCGTGGGCGCCGCGGCGCTCGCGACCGCGGCGCTTGGCGGACCGGTCCCGTAGATCGCAAGCGCTGTCTGGGTCGCCTGCGAATTGGCTGCGCCCGCGTAGCGCGAGTTCAGCTCCGCATAGACCTCTGAAACGCTGCGCGCCCGGCCCTGGCGGTCATAGAAGATCGAGCGGTTCGCGGACGACGCGTTCGGAAACAACCGTGCGCCGGACGCTTGCGGATTGTCCTCGGCGTTCGAGATCAGCTTGGCCGCGCCGCCCACCCCCATGAAGTGCGCCATGTAGAGCTCGCCGTCGGTCGGACGGCGGCCGATCTTGCCTGTCAGCTGGAAGCTGTTGTTTTGCGTCAGCACGGCCGCCATCGCGGAGCTCGCCGCGGGGTCGTCGCGCAACTTCATGATCGCCCGCCGCGCGGCCGGGTCGCCGACGGTGTAGTCGCCCGAGCTCGTCTTGGTGATGGCGTCGGCATATTGGCCGTAACCGATCTGGCCGCCGGCGTCTTTCACCGTTGCAAGCCAGGTCTGATCGATGAACTGGTAGAGCCCGCGCGCCGACGAGGTGGAGGCTCCCGCGGTCGGATTGAAATCCGATTCCATCTTCGCGGTGGCGAGCAGATATTGAAAACTGGTCCCGGAGGAATTGGCGGCCTGCTTGATCGCGCCGGCGACCCGCGCGCGCGTCGGATCGGCAACTGCCGCGGCCGTGGCGTTTGAAGGGTCGACCGACATGTCCTTGCTGCCCGCTCCTCGCGAACGAACGCCGGGCCTCGTTCGACGCCCGCGATCGCGGCCACAGTGGGACGATTATGGTTAATGCGGGGTAAAGAAGGTACCTACGTCCGCCCGCTTAACACACATCTCGGAATCATGGAGGATCACGTCCGATAGACGGTCTTCGGATCGAACAAGCGCCCGGCGTCGACGAACGACAACTGCACGCCGCCTTTGCCAGCCTCGCCCTGGCCCGCCTCGACCTTGCGATAGAAGCAGGACTTCCGCCCGGTGTGGCATGCGGCCCCGATCTGCTCGACCTTGATCCAGATCACATCCTGATCGCAATCGGTACGCATCTCGATCACGCGCTGGGTCTGACCTGAGGTCTCGCCTTTGCGCCACAACGCGTTGCGCGAGCGGCTGAAATACCAGGCCTCGCCGCTGGCGATGGTCTTGCGCAGCGCCTCGTCATTCATGTGTGCGACCATCAGGACCTCGCCGGTGGTGGCGTCAGTCGCCACGCAGGTCACGAGGCCGGACGCGTCGAATTTGGGCTGGAAGGCCAGCCCCTCTTCGCGGTCACTGTGATCGTTCGATGTGGACACGGGCCATCCTCGCAAAATTCCAGCGAGGCTACCGCTGCGGCCCTCGCACCATGGACAGGAAACGCGCCTGCTCGGCGGGGTTGTCGCGGAACATGCCGGTGAAGCGGCTGGTGAAGGTCGTCGCGCCATGCTTGGCGACGCCGCGCACCGACATGCAGGTATGCTCCGCCTCGATCATGACAGCAACGCCGCGCGGCTTGAGGATCTCGTCGATCGCGGCTGCGATCTGCGCGGTCAGATGTTCCTGAGTCTGCAGGCGGCGTGCGAAGATGTCGGTCAGGCGCGCCAGCTTCGACAACCCGACCACCCGCTCGACCGGCGTGTAGGCGATATGCGCCTTGCCGTAGAACGGCATCATGTGATGCTCGCATTGCGAGGTGAACTCGATGTCGCGGACCAGCACGAAATCGTCATAGCCGGCGGTCTCGCCAAAGGTGCGGTCGAGCACCTCGGCCGGGCACTGGTGATAGCCCTGATAAAGCTCGTCGAAGGCCTCGACCACGCGCCGCGGCGTGTCCAGCAGTCCCTCGCGGGCGGTATCTTCGCCGATATAGCTGAGAAGCGTCTGCACCGCCTCTTCGGCCTCGGCGCGCGACGGCCGTGGCTGGTCCGCGCGCACTGCCGCGGCCAGGAACTCGGAAGGGTCCAGCTCGGCCGGGCGCACATCAGGCGATTTCGCGTCCGACGGCTTGTTCGCGCGGATCGATTTGATGAGAGCGTCCATGTCTCCTCCGTTCGACCGATCCGTGAGGGATCGGAGTGTCACCGGCAGACGGGTGGCTTGCCACCGGACGCCTGAGGGAACGGCCACTATCATTCCGGCCGCATCCGACCATATATAGGGCCATAGGCCAAAGCCGCCAAGCCCATCGTACCAGGGCCGATCGTGTACCCTTGAGCCCGAGACCCGATCAAATGCTGAACGACATCTACAACAAACGCATCATCGAGCTGGCCGGAAACATTCCGCGGCTCGGCCGGCTTTCGGACCCCGACGCCAGCGCCACCGCGCATTCCAAGCTGTGCGGATCGACAGTCAAGATCGACCTCAAGATGGATGGCCCCGTCGTCACCGACTTTGCGCATGACGTGAAGGCTTGCGCTCTGGGCCAGGCCTCCTCCTCGATCATGGCCCGCCACGTCGTCGGCTCGACGGCGAGCGAACTCCGCGAACTGCGCGAGACGGTGCGCAAGATGCTGAAGGAAAACGGCGCCCCGCCGCCGCCCGACGGCAGATGGGCCGACATCGCGCTTCTAGAACCGGTGCGGGACTACAAGGCGCGCCATGCCTCGACCATGCTGACCTTCGATGCGGTAGTCGATGCGATCGGCCAGATCGAGGCGAGAGTCAAGCAGCCGGCGGCGGCGCAGGGATAGACAATACGGTTTCGGGGTCACGCTCATGGTGCCCGAAAACGACTGTTCACATGAAAGCGTGGTTTATTGCTTCGCGGGCGCCACGGCGGCGCTGGTCGGGACGGTCGCTTCGGCCGTCTTGGTGGATTTCGCGGTCTGCGGACTGGTTTCGCTCTCCGCCTTGCCGACGAGACGATCCTGCACCAGCTTAGGCGCGACTTCAGCCACCGGCACGGACTCAGCCACCGGCACGGACATCTCGAGCGGTGGGAGCACTTCGGCGACCGCATCGGTGGTGACCAAATGGGTCAGCCGCAATTCGCCCCGGGACAATTCGTGCAGGTCTTCCCACGGCGGCACATTGAGCGACAGCGCCAACAGGTCGCCGGCTCCGCCCATGTCGAAGGTGTATTTGGCAAGCCGCCCGATGTCGCGCTCAACGATCATCATATCCTGCGCGGTGTAGCTCGCGGCCTTCGCGTCGTCGGCACGATCGCCCATCCAGATCTGGTGCACGCGGACGTGGGCTGCGTCCGGCACGTAACGCGTCTTGCCCGACAGCAGGAGGAACACGCACATCGACTCGCAATAGGCCTCCGGCGCCACGCTGGCGCGATCGCCCTTCCCGGTACGGCTCAGAACGGAGGTGCCGACCGTCGTCAGCATGCCGAGATCGCGAAAACGCCGGCCGAGCGAGATCGAGTCGTTGACCGATCCGCCGCTGGAATCCAGCACGAGAGTGGCGCCCCTGAGGTCGCGTCCGCGTGCGAATTCGTCGAAATCCTGTGGGGTGTCGGCGGTCACGATCCCGACCGCGCCGATCCAGCCGCGGCAATCCGGCCCGCAGGCAAACCAGTTGAAGTGCATCGGCAGCTTGCGTTCTTCGAGGGTTCCACCGGCATGCGCTGAGTTACCCGACGTCACGACGATCGCGGGCAAAGCCGAACATAAAGCAGCAGCAGCGCCGAGAAGCGCCAAGCCGCGAAAATCAAGCCACCTCAAAAGCCTCAAACTGGCTCCTTCCCAAACCCCTCAAATCGAGCAGCGGTAAGCCCTGTTTCAACGCCCTCGATTCTATCACACGAGCGTCGTAAAAAGGGTATCCGGGGGATTACGCACCGTCTAGAGCGACTTGCTGCACTGCTACCAAGAAAGCACGCGATATTGAGGAAGTGTGGCGAAATTATCCAAGCGCTTGAGTTCCTGGCTCAGGAACCGTGCATATCAACGATCATAATCAGGGCAAATCGCCCATGAAGCACTCATTGATTCCCTTGGATGCCTCGACCTGGATGCGCGAGGCGCGACGATTGCCCCGCAATGCCGGGCGGGCCCTGATCTGGATCTACCGGCACACGCTGTCGCCATTGGTGGGATATAATTGCCGTCATCTGCCGACCTGCTCGGTCTATGGCGACGAGGCGATCGAGCGTTTCGGGCTGTGGGCCGGCGGATGGATGACGCTCGCGCGGCTGCTGCGTTGCCAGCCGTTCGGCACGTCCGGCATCGACAATGTCCCCAACATCGCACCATCAGGCGCGCGATGGTATCTGCCGTGGCGATACGGCCGATGGCGCGGGGTCAACGCGCCCTGAAAATGCAGCCGCGGCAAATTCTTGTTGCAGGTGCTTTCAACCGAAATGCGCATTGCTGAGATACGCGGAACCGCCAGCACGACAGTGGCATTGTTTTGATACTCCCTGGGAGGAAACAACAATGCGCTGGAAAATCAGCCGCCACGGCCACGACCCCAGACAGGTCGACCTCCTTGCCGTGATCGCACTCATCATCGCTATCATCGCAGCGTGGCTATACCTTGAAGGTGGCTCCGAGCCGCCAAGCACGCCGGCCTTCATTGTGCCGAGCCAAAGCACGCACTGGTGAGAGTTACGATTCGACCGCGATTTGAACCGATGATCTTCGCGCGAGAACGCGTCAGCGCCCCCATCCGAACCAAAACAGACCGCCGCCGCGCTGCGGCCCGACAAGCGCGGGCGGACGTGGTTTGCTCGGACGCGGCGGCTTCTCCGCCGGCGGCTCCGTCGACGATGTGGCATCGGCGGCCAAAGGCTCGTCCGGATTCAGCCGAACCGAAAGCAGCAGGTTCGTCTCGAACGTCCGCCAGCGATAGCCGATGCCGAAATCGATCGGCTGCGCCCGCCTGAACAGTTGGGCGTACTGCTCCTGATAGGCTCCGGGAAATTTCGAGATCGGGCCGGCATAGCGGCCGAACGGAAAGAAGCGCCACATCTTCGAACTGTAGTAGGCGAGCGGGATGCCGGAATCGTCCTGAATGATGGTGGCGCTGTTGGCGAGGATGAAACCTCTCACCGTGCTGAAATTGCCGGAGCGCAGCAGGTAGGACGCGCTCTTGAGCAGGCTGTTGCCGGGCGCAAGCGTCGCGCAGAATTTCAGGAAGCCGCTCGACTTGACGCCGGAATTGGAAAGGTCGGTGCTGAAATAATACAGCGTCTTTTCGACGCCATCGTCGCCGGCGAAGATGATGCGGATGCCGCGCGTGGGGTTCCCGCCGGCGTCTTCGTTGGCAAGATGCAGTCCTCCGTTTTCATCAAGCGCGGCTGGCATGACGCTGCGGATGGTCTTGCCCGAGCGCGCCAGGAAGACATAGAGGATCGGCAGCGTGCCGCTGATCTGGCCTGCTTGCAGATCGACCTTCATCTGCTTGGTGATGAAGAAGCTGAAGCTCAGGACCGAGCCCAGCGAGTGCTCGACATTGTAGAGCGCGGCTCCAATGGCGCCGCGCGGAAGCCTGGAGAGATCGGGCACCGAGCCCGGCGGCTCGAGCGCACTCAGCACGTAGGTGGACGCCCTGGAATAGAACGCGTTGGCGTAGAGGAAGTCCGGCCCGCTGAACATGTAGAACATCGTGGACTTTGGCGCCGCCAGATTGACGTCCGCCCAGGCACGGATCTTGGAAAGCTGGCGCTGGTCGAGCTGAGAGAAGGCGTTGTCGAAGAAGCGCGCGTGGCGCTGCCATGCCGGATCCTGGGTGAGCGGCATCAATGGCGAGTTGACCGACGGCTGCATACCGGCGAGAAATTTCGCCGTATCGTCGGCGGTAACGGCGTCGGCGGCGCGCGTTTGTGCCGTCGCGGCGAGGATCAAGCTCGCGGCGACGGCCGCAATTTTCAGCAGACGAAACATCTCAGTCGCGGCCCGGGGATGCGATCGCGGCGACGGGATCGGCGCGCTTGTGAAAGATGGCGTAAATGACGAGGCCAGAGATCATGATCAACATGCCGAGAGCCGCCTGCAGCGGCCGCTCCGTGAAGAGATAGTACATCATGAAGCCGGTCACGACGAGGAAAACCACCGGTGTCAGCGGGTAGCCCCATGCGCGATAAGGCCGCGGTAATTCGGGATGGGTGATCCGCAGCTTGATGACGCCGAGCACGGCGAAGAACGAGCAGAACAGCAGCGAGAACTGAATGAAATCCAGCACCGCCTCGAAGCTGCGCGTGAACAACATCAACGTCGCGACTGCGACCTGGAAGAGAATTGCATAGGTCGGCGAGCCATTGCCCGATTTGCGGGCAAACAGCCTGATCGCCGGAATATCCTCGCCCATGGTCATCATCACGCGGGGACCGATCCACATCATCGCGGAGATCGAGGACACAAGCCCGATGCAGATCATCGCGGCGACGATGCGACCGCCGAGATCGCCGAAGATATAGTGGCCCGCGATGCTGGCGACGTCGATCTGCCCGGCAAGCTTGTCGATCGGCGCCGTGCGCAGGAACACCGCATTCAGCGCTACATACAGCACCAGCACGATCAGCGTCCCCGCCAGCATCGCGCGCGGCAGGTTCCGCTGCGGCATCCGCATTTCGCCGATGATGTAGGTCGCGGCGTTCCACCCTGAAAATGAGTACATCACGAACACCAGGCCGATCGCGAACGGCGCGCTCGTGATGTGGGCGAAGTCGGATGGCTGCGGCGCAAAGGAGATCGGCTGCGGCGTGCCCATCACAACGCCCGCGATCAGGAAGACCGCGATCAGCACGACCTTCAACGCAGTCGAGATCAGTTGAAAGGTGGAGGAGTGCTTAACCCCGCAAAGCTGCACGATCGACACCAGCCAGACGAGTCCTATGGCGAGCGCGATCGAGGGCGCATCGGGATCGATCGACTTGCCGTATTCCCCGAAAGCCATCGCGGCGAGCGCCACTGGCGCTGCGAAGCCGACGGTCGCCGAAACCCATCCCGCGAGAAAGCCGAAGGCCGGATGATAGGCACGGCTCAGGAAATTATATTCGCCGCTCGAGCGCGGAAACATGGCGCCGAGTTCGCTGTAGGAAAACACCCCGCATAGCGCCACCAGGCCGCCGATGGTCCACAACGCCAGGATCGAAAAGCCTGACGGGATATCCTTGACCTGAAATCCAAGGCTGGTGAAGACACCGACGCCGACCATGTCGGCTACGACGATCGCGGCCGCCACGAGGACCGAAACCGTGGGCCCCTCAGCGATCCGGCTGCCCCATGCCGCGGGTCCCGTGTCTGATGCAACCATTTCGGCGCGTACCCCGGTGCTCGGTTCCGACATTTGCATTGGTGCAGGCTGCTGCCCCCAATTCAAGGACGGTTAACGAAGTTAAAGCGGATCGTGGATTTCTGGTACTGGACTACCTATTCTGGCCTCTTCCCCGGAATCTCCCGGCCCTCGCCGTTGCGGAAACCGGCGGATCGTCCCACAATCACGACACGATTTCGTGGTCTTCTTGAGGCTTCCGGAGAGGGGAGTTTTTTCCGGGGCTTTAATCTTACTTTGACGCTAGCGCGCTGAACTAGGTCACTCGACTTGGTGAAATCGACTTGGCGGACAGAATCGACTTGGGGAAAAGGGGTGGATGAGCGGAGCTGATCCGAAATTCCCTACGCGTGATCTTGGGGACCTGTCGTCCAGTGGAGCGGTTCTTAGCTCGATCGCTGGACTGACGGCAGTCTGTCGTTTTGGCTTGTCCCGATGGCGCCTCCTCGCAGTCGCATCCGTTCTCGCACCGCTGTCGCTAACCCTGGCGCAATGCGGCAAGGCACCGAGCCCCGGCGCGCTGGCATCGAACGCGCAGAGTTCAGCCGGGGACACCTCAGCCGGGGACACCTTTGAGGATCGCTTCCCGGCGCCATCGTTCGGGGACCGCTTCCCGACCGCGAAAGAGAGTTTTGAGCAGCGGCTGGCGCAGGATTTCGCCGTCGGGCGTCCACCGCAAGCCTCGCCCGCTCCCGCCTCCTATCGCGTCGCATCGCTTGAGCCGCAACTGCCCTATCAGCGCCCGACAGCCCGGGAAGAACTGACCAAGCTGGTCAGCATGAAATCATCGGCCTTTCCCTATTACGGCAACAATCCTGCGTCGGAAGCGCCGTTCCTGAATATCGCCAAGGGCGACCGCCGTGGCCACCGCAGCTATTCGGGTCGGGTCTACTGGCAGGACGAAACCTACAACGACAGCCGCGTGCTGGTGCACATCCCCGAGACTTTCGACCTTCGCAAGCCGGGCGTCATCGTCGTGTTCTTCCACGGCAATGGCGCGACACTGGAGCGCGACGTGCGCGACCGGCAACTGGTGCCGCAACAGATTTCGGAGTCCGGCGTCAACGCCGTGCTGCTGGCCCCGCAAATGGCGGTCGATGCCGCCGATTCCAGCGCCGGCAAGTTCTGGCAGCCCGGCGGCTTCAAGCGCTTCATGAACGAGTCGGCCGATACCCTCGCCCGCCTCTCGGGCGACCCGAGCGCGGCCAAGGCTTTTGCGAACATGCCGATCGTCATTGTCGGCTACAGCGGCGGCTTCCTGCCCACAGCCTGGAGCCTCGATGTCGGGGGCATCAGCGATCGCGTGCGCGGCGTCATCCTGCTCGACGCGGTCTACGGCCAACTCGATAAATTCGCCTCCTGGATCGAAAATCATCGGTCGGGCTTCTTCGTCAGCTCATACACCCACTACACCGCGCGGCATGACCGCGACCTGATGCAGATGCTGCGCGAAAAGGGCATCGCCGTCTCCGAAGACATGGACGGCCCGCTGCGTCCGGGCAGCGTGGTGTTTGTCGAGACGCCCGAGGGCATCACGCATCGCGACTATGTCACCCGCGCGTGGACGAACAACCCGATCGAGGAGGTGCTGGTCAAGATGTCGGCGCCTTCCATGAGGGTCGCGGCCGGCGTGTCGTCATCGTCGAGCAGATAGTTCTCGCTCAATCGGCGGCGCGTCGACCTCGCCAGCTTTTACCGAAAACCCAAGCCAGGCTCAGCTCTTCCAAATTCAGCTCTTGGGCAGTTTCGGCATGCTTTCGACAAAGCCGTTGTAGCAAGCCAGCCGCTCGTCTTCTTCCTTGGTGAACTTGCACTCGGTCACGGCCTTCGCGGCTGCGGCCTTCGCAGTTGCCTTGGGCTTCGGCGCCGGCGGCAGCACCGCATCATAGCAATTCAGCCGCTCTTTCGTCCCGTCATCGAGATCGAGGCAGGACTGCAGCCTGACGGCCATCGATTGCGGCTTCGCCGCCGACGCGCGCGGCTTGACCTGAACCAGCGGCTTGTCTCCGACCATCGGCGGTGGACCGCTTTGAGCGAATGCCGCGGCTGAATACAACACAGCGACGAACGCCAACGTTATTCTCATCTCATTTCACTTTCGTCTATCTGACAGGGCAGCGCCCGGATCCGCCCTTCGCCGCCGGACTATCCGCCGGATTGAGGCCAATTCGCGATTGGCCTCTTATCCCTTTGCGAAGCAAAAGTCTTCGTGCCCAGCGGACGATCCAAAGGTATTATGTTCCGGATATCCGGCAAGAGCCCCAAAGACCCGATCAAGACCGATCAAGGGCTCATCAAGGCCGGTCCGTGCTCCCTACTCAGCCGGAGCAGCGGACCCGCGGCGGGGTCTGGACAGGAGCACCATGGTCAGCGCCAAGACGATGAAGCCCGCCGACACATAGCCCACACCATACAACAGCTCACGGGCATAGAGCAGACCGCCGATCGCCGAGCCCACAGCCTGCCCGATATAGAGCACGGATGTGTTGAGCGACACCGATGCTGGCGCGAGCGGCGGCGCGGCGGCGACCAACCGCACCTGCTGCATCGAATTGGTCGAAGCAAAACCAAGCCCCCACACCGCGACCGAGCCGGCCATCAGCGGATAGAAGCCGGTGCTCAGCGCCCAGCCGGTGACCCCCGTCAACACCAAGACGGTGAACAGCACCGATGTCTTGAATGCGCCCCAGGAATCGACAATGCGGGTTGCGATGACGACGCCGACAAAGCCGGACATGCCAAAGAGCGCGAACACCAGCCCGATGGCATCCGGACCGGCATCGGTCAGCTTCCGCAACAGCGGGCCCAAGAAGGTGAACACCACGAACTGACCGGACATCTGCAGCGTGGTGATCGACAGCAACAGCAGGATCGCCGGGTTGCGGCCCAGCTCGACC
>WNGJ01000370.1_pt1 | contig 39395 bp, 38 predicted proteins | sample 5400611 | NCBI WGS metagenome assembly WNGJ01 (sample SAMN13153375, study PRJNA577476) | soil metagenome | isolation source: 40 cm soil or saprolite under Garry oak tree replicate 1 | place: USA:California | collected 2016-06-15
TCGAACGGCCGAACGCTGAGATCGGCCATGTCCTCGACGGGCACGATGATCTCCAGATCGAGCGTCTTCCGACGCCCCGCGTCGACGACGGCGACGTCGCGAGGGCGGCCTGGCGCCACGAACCCGCCGAGCAGCCGCGCGATCTCTTCGAGCGGTCGCTGCGTGGCGGACAGGCCGATCCGCTGGGGCGCGTCTTCCGTCAGCTCCTCGAGCCGCTCCAACGACAGCATCAGGTGGGCGCCGCGCTTGGTCGCCGCGATGGCGTGGATCTCGTCGACGATCACGGTCCGAACGCTCCGAAGCGTCTCCCGGGCGAAGGAGGTCAACATCAGGTACAGCGACTCGGGCGTGGTGATGAGGATGTCCGGGGGGTGGCTCAGCAGTCGGCGGCGCTCGCGGGCATCGGTGTCGCCCGTGCGCACACCGACCGTAGGCACGTGGGCGAGCGTCAGCCCGCCGCGTTCCGCGGCGTGCTGGATGCCCGCGAGCGGCGCCCGGAGATTCTTCTCGATGTCCACGGCGAGCGCGCGGAGCGGAGAGATGTACAGCACGCTGGTGCGCCGGTCGCGACCGGGCGGCGGGGTGGTCGTCAGCCGGTCGATCGCGGCGAGGAACGCCGCGAGCGTCTTCCCGGAGCCGGTGGGCGCCAGGAGCAGAGTGTGTCGCCCCTCAGCGATCGCCTTCCAGCCCTTGGTCTGCGCGTCCGTGGGCGCCTCGAACGACCCATCGAACCAGGCACGCGTGGCGGGGGAGAAGGCAGGGACGGACACGTCGCTGACACGCTACCCGCTGCCGCCGACATGCAGGCGCGGAGCGTATGCGACCTGGGTACGATGCCCCACCGTGTCGCGCCGCTCCGCAACGATCGTGCCCCTGGTCCTGCTCGTTGTCGCGATGTGGCCGAGCCCCGCGTCCGCACAGGTCTCCGGCGGCGAGGCCGCGCTCGATCAGGTGGTGCTGCGCGGTGACGTGGTCGTCGCGCGCGGCCAGGTGGTGAGGGAGATCGTCGTGTTCAGCGGGAGCGCAACGGTGGCCGGAGTGGCTCGCGGCGACGTCGTGGTCTTCGACGGACCCATCACGGTCGCGGGACAGGTCGGCGGGGACGTGATCGCGGTCCATGGATCGGTGCGGCTCCTCGCGACGGCCCAGGTGGCCGGGACCGTTCGCGCGGGCGGCGATGTTCGCCAGACCGAGGGCGCGCAGGTCAGCGGCGGGATCCAGCGCGGTGCCCGCTTCACGCTGTCCGGTCCGCTCGACGTGCTCGGCCCGCTGCTCGCGTCGGCCGCGATGGCGGTCTCGATCCTCCTCCTCGCGCTCCTCCTGCTCCTGTTCGCGCCGCACGGGGTCGAACGCGTCGCGGCCGCCGGGCGCACATCCCCGTTCGTGTCGGCGGGGTGGGGCCTGCTCTCGATGATCGCGCTCCCGCTCGTCTCGATCGCGGCGGGAGCCACGGTCCTCGGGTTGCCGCTCGCGCTCGCCCTGCTGCTCGGTATCGGTCTGCTCTGGCTCACCGGGTTGGCGTGGACCACCTGGATCGTCGGGCGCGCGCTCCTGGGGCAGCCTCGTTCCCGGTGGGTTTCGCTCTTGGCCGGATGGGGTGTGGGCGCTGCGATCGGGCTCGTGCCGTTCGTCAACGTCGTCTGGTGGACCCTGGGAGGCGTGTTCGGCGTGGGAGCGATGATCGTGGCCGTCTGGCGTGCCCGGTCGACGCGGGAGCCGAGCGAGCGCCACCCCGCAGCCCGTCGTCAGCGCCGGGAACGGGGCGGGCGACACCGGGAAGGGCGGATCACCGTGCCGGGGGAGGTCATCTCGTTGCCCGACACCCCGCTCGCCGAAGACTGACGGGCGGGTACGCTCGCGGACATGACGCGAACCTTCCTGCTGCTCGGCTCGGGCGAGTTCGAGCCGTGGACGCATGACGTGGAAGCTCGGGTGCTCGCCGATGCGACCGGCGACGGGAGCGTCGTGATCCTCCCGACCGCGAGCGCCACGGAGGGCGACGCGGTGTTCGATCGGTGGGGACGGATGGGGGTCGATCACTACGCCGAGGTCGATCTTCGCGCCGAGGTGCTCCCCGTGAAACGGCGGGAGGACGCGTTCCGCGAGGAGCTCGCGGAACGCGTCGAGGGAGCTTCGCTCGTCTACTTCTCCGGAGGCAAGCCGCAACATCTCGCGAACGTGCTCCGGGACACGCCGCTGCTCGACGCGATCCTCCGCGGTATGGACCGCGGGGCGGTCTGGGCTGGATGCAGCGCCGGAGCGATGGTCGTGAGCCGCTCGCGGGACGGGGCCCGTGGGAGCTCGTGGCTCTTCGGGCTGGGGATCATCCCGCATGCGTCGTTCGGCGTCCATTGGGATCGCGCGGCGAAGATCCCGGGGCTCGCCTGGTGGATGACCTCGCGACTGCCCGACGCGACCTGGTTCGTCGGGATCGACGAGCGCACGGCGATCCTCGGCGACGGGGAACGCTGGGAGGTCTTCGGGCGCGGCGGGGTCGATGTTCGAGGGCCGGACCGGCGCGAGACCTTCGGCGCCGGGCAGCGGTTCACCGCGCCCGGCTGAGACGCGCGGCCGGCGGCTGCGGTCACAACTCCATCGATCCACGGCATGGATCGTCGAGCCGCGGGAACCATCGCGGCTGCCGGTGCCGTCGAACGGCGGTCCTCGCACGAAGGGGAGTGGCCATGGCCCGAACACGTACCGTCCGCCGTCTCGTGGTCGCCGGGATCACCGCCGTCCTCGTGCTCGCTCCCGTGGGGAGCGCGTTCGCGTGTGGCGCCCTCCTGGCATCGAACGGAACCATCAGCCTGACCCGCACCACGACGCTCGCCGCCTACCACAACGGCGTCGAGCACTACATCACGTCGTTCGAATACGCCGGGAAGACGAGTGGGGACGTGGGATCGATCATCCCCTTGCCGGGGATCCCGTCGAAGGTGATCAAGGGTGGCGGTTGGACGCTGCAGCGGTTGGAGCTAGAGACCAACCCGCCGGTCTTCCCACGGGATCCGGTCTTCGCAGCCGCGAGCGGCGCCACGGAGAAGGCCGTCGTCATCATGAAGACGAAGATCGACTCGCTCGACGTCACGGTGCTCAAGGGTGGTGCGGTGGCCGTGGGCACGTGGGCGACCGAGCACGGGTTCTTCCTCCCACCCGACGCACCTGAGGTCCTCGATTTCTACGCGCAGCGGAGCCCGATCTTCATGGCGGTCCGGTTCAACGCGAAGCGCGCAGCGGCGCAGGGGGTCCTGCAGGGCGAGGGCACGCCGGTCGACATCGTGATCCCCACGCCCAACCCGTGGGTCCCGCTCCGCATCCTCACGCTCGGACTGAAGCCCACCCAACTCGTCCAGGCCGATGTCTATCTCTTGACCGATCGGGCGCCCGCGATGCTCCCGCACGCGGTGCGGCCGAACGGCGATCCCGCTCAGCAAGGGATCGTGAGGCAGGTGAGCGAAGCCGCCTCTTCCAGCTTGCTGACGGACCTCCGGTCAGACCGCAGGATGGGCTGGCTGCCGTCGAGCGGTCTCTGGCTCACCTATCTGAAGATCGACACGCCCGCGAGCACGTTGACCAACGACCTCGCGATCGATGCGAGCGGATACGGGCATCCGGACCCGATCGCCGCCGGGTACGCGCCGGCCACGCCGCCCCTTCCCGCGGCATGGCCGGTGGCGTGGGTCGCCGTCCTCTCGCTCGTGGTGCTCGCGTTCGTCGCCGCCGTGGGCCGACGGGGGATCGCGCACCAGGCCGCGCGCTGATGCTCCGAGCGAGGGTCACGGCGATCGTGGCCGGGCTCGTTCTGATCGGCGCACTGGTCGCGTGGAGCAACGCCGGTCCCACCGCGCGCACCGTGAACATCACGATCCACTTCTCGCACTTCGATGCGTCATCGCTCGTCGTCGACCCGGGGGAGACCGTCCGGTTCGTGATCCACAACGAGGATCCGATCGCCCACGAATTCATCGTGGGCGATCGGTACGTCCAGCTGATCCATGAGATCGGCACCGAAGCCTCCCACGGCGCGAAGCCGGGCGAGGTGTCGGTGCCGGCCGAGACGACGGCCGAGACGACCTTCACGTTCCCGACGACGCCCGGCCAGTACCTGCAGTTCGCGTGTCACCTCCCGGGCCATTACGCCTACGGGATGCACGGCAGCATCGTGATCCGCTGAGCGGCATCACGACCCGGTGGTAGCGTCCGCGCCCGTGAGCGGTGCGGACCTGGTACTCGTCGGCGACGTCTATACCGTCGATGCGGCGCGGCGGTGGGCGCGGGCGGTCGCGATTGAGGGCGACCGGATCGTCGCCGTCGGCACCGAGGACGAGGTGCGCGACCGGGTCGGCGCCGCGGACGAGGTCGTCCGCGGCGCCTGCATCGTGCCCGGATTCCAGGACGCGCACGTCCACGCGGCGTTCGCCGGCCGGATCCTCCTGAACGTCAACCTCGATGATCTGGCGACGAGGGACGCGTACCTCGAGCGGATCGCGACCTTCGCACGCGAGCATCCTGATCTCCCGTGGATCGTGGGAGGCGGTTGGTACAACCCGGTGTTCCAAGCGACCGATGGCCCCCGAGCCTCGGACCTCGATGCCGTCGTCGCTGACCGCCCGGTCTTCTTGATGAACGCGGACACGCACGCGGCGTGGGTCAACACGAGAGCGCTCGAGGCTGGCGCGATCACTTCATCGACGCCCGACCCCTGGGACGGCTTCTACGTCCGCGATGCCCACGGCATGCCGACGGGCTGCCTGCAGGAAGGTGCGGCGTACTCCTTCTGGTCCGACGTCGTGCCGCGACCCTCGGTCGAAGACTGGGTGCGTGCGATCCGCGTGGCGCAAGCCCGGCTGCATGCCCTGGGGATCACCGGATGGCAGGACGCGTGGGTCGAGCCCGACCTGCTCCGCGCCTATCGGTCGCTCGACGAGGCTGGCGAGCTCAGTGCCCGCGTCGTGACGGCCCTGTGGTGGGATCGACATCGAGGGATGGAACAGATCGACGCGCTCGTGGATCAGCGAGCGTGGGGGAGCGCCGGCAAGGTGCACGCGTCGACCGTCAAGATCATGTTGGACGGCTGTCCGGAGACGTGCACCGCGTCGATGTTGGCGCCGTACGAGGGATCCTTCGGTCGGGAGCACGACCGCGGGATCCAGTTCGTCGACGGGGAGCCGCTGAAGGAAGCGGTCGTCCGGCTCGATGCGCTGGGGTTCCAGGTGCATCAACATGCGCTCGGCGATCGCGCGGTCCGAAGCGCACTGGACGCGCTCGAGACGGCGCGGCGTGCGAACGGCGCGAACGACCTGCGACACCACATCGCCCATCTCCAGTTGCCGGATCCCGAGGACGTCCGGCGGCTCCGGGAGGTCGGCGCCGTCGCGAACATGCAGCCGTTCTGGGCGCAGCCCGATCCGCTCATCGAGACGATGACCAAGCCGCGGGTCGGCGACAGGGCGGAGCGTCTCTACCCGATCGGCGATCTCCGACGGTCGGGCGCGGTCACGGCCTTCGGGAGCGACTGGCCGGTCTCGACGCCAGACCCGTTCCTGCAGATCGAGGTCGCAGCCACGAGGCGAGCTCCCGGCTCGTTAGGCGGCCCGGTTCTCGTTGCAGCACAACGCATCGGTCTTCACGCTGCCCTCGCGGCGTTCACCCGCGGGTCGGCGTTCGTGAACCACGACGACGAAGTCGGCTCGATCGAGGCCGGGATGCGGGCCGACCTCGCCGTGCTCGACCGGAACCCGTTCCATGGTCCGCCGAACCAGATCGGCACGACCCGCGTGACGATGACGCTCGCCGCGGGTCGCGTCGTGCACGACGGGGCCTGATCGTCAGACCTGCGTGATCGAAACGTGTCCGTTCCGAAGAGTGACGCCGATCTTCGAGCTGTTGGATCCGAGGCTCACGTTCTTCCCGTCCACCGTCAGCGTGACGCCGCTCCCGTGCCCCAGCCACACCTGCAGGTCGTGCTTCGCATGGAAGACGAGCAGCTGCGGCTGATACGTGCTCGACGTCAGCTTCTGTCCGTCGCCGGTCACGTCGACCCACGTCGGGTTGTCGAGCCGGATCGTCGCGGTGATGTGGGTCACGGGCGGTTGGTTCGCGTCTCCCTTCGATGCGGGAGGAACGTGCACGGGGACCGACGGCGAGGAGGCAACGTGGATCGGCGTGGCGGGGGCCGCCGGCGACGTCGTGAGGCGCCACACGCCGAAACCGACGATCGCGATGATCGACACCAGGGCGAACACCCAGCCGGGCACTCGCCGGGGCTGGCGGATCGGCTCGAGGAGGGAAGGCGGATCCTCGAGCTGTTCCCCGATCAACCCCAGGTCCTCGACCTCGATCAGACGCTCGTCGAGATCGCGGAACCCGTCGGGTCGTGTCGGCACGACCGTCGTTCCGCAGAACGTGCAGATGGATCCGTGCGACGACGCCTCGAGGTGCGCCCATCGGAGGTACGCGCCGCAGAGCGGGCAGTCCATGACGAAACCGTCTTGGGTCCGCCGGTTCTCCCGGTCGGACCGGGTCATAACCATCGACACCACCTCCTGCTCGGCTCAGGCGGTGGCTTCGCTCGCCCTGGGAAGGTTCATCGCGGGCGAGGGAAGGCACCCACGAACCCTGCGATTGTGCGACTTCTGGAGGGAACTCGCTTGCGGGTGCTCTGACCTGCAACGACGAGCGGCGCGTCAGGCCATCCACGCTTCGATGCGTTGTTCGACCTCGCGGAGCCGAAGCACGAGCTGCTTCATGATCGAGAGTCCGACACCCGGATGCTGGAGCAGGAATGCCTGGAACGCGCCGGCCGGGACGCGAAGGGCGGCGACCGTCGAGACCGCGCGGACCGTGGCCATCCGCTTGCCCGGAGCGAGGAGGGCCATCTCCCCGAAGACGTCACCGGGTCCGAGGACGTGGGATCGCCCGCCCACGTCGACGTGGGCCTCGCCTTCGGTGATCACGTACATCGCGTCGCCGTCATCGCCGGACTCGAAGATCGCGCGGTCCGGCTCGAACGTGACCGGTTCCCCGACCCGCACGATGCCGTCGACATCCTCGGTCGTCAGACCGGCGAACAGACCTTTCGCTCGGAACGAGGTGGTGGGTTCGCTCATCCGGCTCCTCGATATCTGGTTGGGCGGCGAGCAGTCTAGCCGCGGCGCGAAGCGTATCCTTGCGTGCCGTGAGGCCGTTCGACGGACCCCACGAGCCGAGCGATCGACCGGCGTGTTGGCGCTGCGGCCGTCCCACCTACGATCCCGACAAGCGTTCGGTGCCGTGGGCTCGGGCGGTGGCGCGCGGGCGGCAGGTGCTCGTGTGCCCGGAGTGCCAGCGCGACCCGGGATGGACCGACGGTCTGGACCGGTGTGAGGCGTGCGGCGCGACGCGCCTGTCGGTGCAGCTCGGCGACGTGGTGTGCCGCGCGTGCGGTCACACGGCAACCGCACGCGCGGGCGCTTAGCTCAGCTGGAAGAGCGTCGCCCTTACAAGGCGAAGGTCGGGGGTTCGAGCCCCTCAGCGCCCACCCATCCGTGTGACACTCAGGCCCCGGTGGACAACAACTCGACGCCTGCCTTGCTCTCGCCCGGTTCAGCAGGCATACGCTGCTCGCCGGATGGCAGAACACGTCCGAGTTCGGCTTCGGGCATCGGCGATCCCCGCCGCCGCGATCGCGGCGGCCGGGATCGCGTTGTTGGCGCTCATCGTGGTCTCTGCGAAGTACCCGTTGCCGATCCTCATCGGGGCGCGGCGCGGGCCATTCTTCGCCGGACTGACGCTCGCTGTTGCGTTGGCGACGGCCGCCGTCGCGTCGGAACCATCGTCCCGGCACCCGAGTCTCACGATGCCGCGAACGGAGCGCTACTGGGTCCTCGCATGGTGGATCGGGGTCTTCACAGCGCTCGCAGTGCTTTCGTACGCGGCGTGGAAGGGCTGGGGAGTCGTTGCGATGTTCGCGGCGCTCATCGTCCTCGTGAAGGTCCTACAGGTCGCGAGCTTCATCAAGCCCGATCGTTCGTTTCGTCTGTGGCATCCGTTCGCGGCGATCATGGGACTGTTCCTATGCATGGCGGGGATCGGTCAGTTCCTCGCCCGACCCAACCTCCCGCCGCCGATCCAGGCCGCGATGGCCGAGTATCAAGGTGCACGCGCTGCGCATACCCCGGCGAGCCGCCCAGCTCCGGAAGTCTCGGGGACCGGTCTGACCTTGCGAGCGAGCGGGGATGTGGATCTCGGCGGTCTCCCGGCAACGCTCTTCTCGTACGACGATCGAGAGGGGAGCCGGGTCGACGTCTACGAGGCCGATATCGGCTTCCCGGCTCCGCAGGGGTCGGTAGGCGTCGATGATCCACCGGGATGGCTCTCGGAGTCGTACCGGCTGTCTCTGCGGACCGGACCGAAAGGGAGCAACTTCCTCGTGGTCAGCTGGTCGACCGATGTTGTCAACCGGATCGCGAACGCCCTCGCCGCTCAGCTGTCGCCGTGACCGGTACGAACTCGTCACGTGCCCCCGCGCATCGCAGATCTGTTGCAGGGGCGAGCCGCTCGATCTCTGGAGGTAACAAGAGTGGGGCTTCGGCGGCCTCGATCTCACCGACCTCATCCCTCCCCAGCACGGCAGCTAGACGGTCTGAGCGATCGCACGCCGTAGCACGACCCGGAACCACCGGTCGAACTCGCCCCGATCCTTCGGTGGAAGGTGGTCGCGCTGCCGCAGCCATGCGATCGCGTGCGCGAAGCTGCCGACGCGGATCGCGAGCGCGAACACGTCCTCGAGGCCGTGACCCCACGGTTCCAGGTAGGCGTCGCGCACCGCGAGAACCAGGGATCTCCCGGCGGAAGCTTGGTGACCTCCTCGAGGAACCGGAACGTGACGACGAGCGACGCGAATGGGTGCGAGATCGACGAGTCGCCCCAGTCGAGCACGCGAAGCTGCTCGTCACGCGCGTACACATTCGACATGTGGAGGTCGTCGTGCTGCACCGTTCCCGAGACGCCGTGCGCGACGAGCTCGTCGCACAGCTCCGCGAAGTGAGGGGCGAACGCGCGCAGCCGATCGATCTCCTCGCGCCCGAGCGGCAGCTCGCGCTGCAGGAGGTCGTCGTACCGGGCCGGCAGCGTCGCGACTCGCAGGTCGGGGACGCCGTGCTCGAGATGGTCGTGCGTGTGCGCGACCTCGCCGCGTTGGAGCTCGGCGTAGAGCGGCAACACGACGAGCCACGTCTCCGGTGGGTTGCCGAACTCGCCGATCGGGGGTGCCCACATCTCCGAGGAGCAGCCACGCGCGCTCTTCGTCGCAACCGAGGACCTCGGCGACCCGGTCGGGATAGCGCGTGAAGAGCTCGGCAGTGAGCCTCGGCTCGAACGCCTGCACCGGCGCGCACGCCTTGAACCGCGCGACGCCGCCGGCGACCGGCACGCGCAGCACCGTCGCCCAGGGGCCCGCTCATGCTCCACTTCGATCGGGCCCAGCGGCTCGACATGCGCGCGGATCCAGTCCTCGGCATCGGCGAGGTCAACGCGCCCGTTCACCGAGAACCAGGCGGAACGGAGACCTCAGCGAGGTTCGTCGTCGTCCCGGGGCGCCGTGCGGGCCTGGTCGAGAGCGTCGGCCTCCGGGACGTCCGGGGGGATCGAGGGAACCTCATCATCGTCGTCCGGCTCGACCTCCTCCGTCTGGTCGAGCGCGTCCGCCTCGGGGACGGGCTCGGGGCGTTCGGCCAGACGTCGGCGCTCCTCGTCGGTGGTCATCGGTTCGTCGGACATGCGCACAGCCTAGCCGCGTCGCGTCACCGGGACGGGTCGGGTCGGGCCGTCGCTACAGGTCGCGGAGGACCGCCATCGCTGGACGGCGGATCGCGCGCAGCATCGCCGAGCCGGCGATGGCGATCGCGACGCCGACGGCCAGCAGCAACCATGCCAGGTATCCCCACGGCAGCGACAGGTGCTCGGGCGGCGGGTCGAACACGCCGGTGAGGATCTTCACGATCACCTGCGCGATCCACCAGCCGCTGAGCGCGCCGAGGGCAAGTCCCCCGATCGCGACGAACGCGGCCTCGCTCCACACGAAGCCGCCGAGCTGCCGACGCTTCGCGCCGATCGCGGAGGCGATCGCGAACGTGCGACGCCGTTCAGCCACCCCGACCGCCAGCACGAGGCCGGAAGCCCCCGCGGCGAGCAGCAGCGCGAACACGAGCTCCAGCTTGGTGAGTCCAGCGAGGTCGATCGCCGTGAGTCCCGAGAGCGTGATCCGCTGCTCGGTGATGATGTCCTTGACCGTCGCTCCCGACGCCGGCCCGAGGAGCTGCTGGACCTCTGCCGTGACCGTGGGCGGCGACCCATTCGTGCGGATCAGCAAGACCTGCGAAGCTGGCGACCCCGTCGCCTGCGCCACGTAGTCCTGGTTCGCGACCAGGAACGAGTCGTGTGGCGCTGTCGGGAACTCGCGCGCCACCCCGACGTACGTGAACGGCACCTGGTGATACGCGTGGTCCGACGCGAACTGCAATCGCAGGTTCACCGTGTCGCCGGGTTGCAACTGGAAGTCGTGCACGGTCTCTTCGGAGACGAGCACGCCGTTCGGGGTGGATCCGAGCGTCTGGAGCGTCTGCGCGGCGTTGCCGTTCGCGAAGAACGCGCCCGACATCGACGTGGCCTGGCCGATCGTGGCGGGGTTCACGCCGTAGAGATCCTGCAGATCGTTGCCCACGTACGCGAACCGGTGTTGCATCGGCTGGACGGCGGCCACGCCCGGCAACTTGGTGACGGCGTCGGCGATCCCAGCCGGAAGCCCGGTCGCTGCCGTCGTTGCCACCGTTACGTCGGCTCCGATGGAGAGCTGTGCGTCGACGCGCGACTGCGAGGCGTAGGTCGTGTTGAAGATCGCGACCGAGAGTGCGAACGACGCCGTCAGACCCATCAGCACCAGCCCGCGCGATAGACCGCGGCGCTGACGCGACATCGAGGCGGCGACAACGCCGGCGAGGCGGTGGGCAAGCGGGCGCGTCGCGACACTGAGCCAACCGCGGCCCCAGCGCAGCAGCTCCGTGCTGAACCGCCACATCAGCAGCGCGGTTCCGATCCAGAACAGCAATGGCGCGAGCAGGGTGAAGTAACTCACGGAGATCGTGGGAACCCCCTCCGGCGCGAGCACCACTTGGTAGCCGCTCCGCACCGCCTGCCAGTAGATGAGCCCGCCGAGGCCAAGGCAGATCACGTCGAGGTAGGCGCGAGCCCACGCGGGGCGCCGACCACGTCCGGTCGAGCCCGTCGCTTGCGCGTCGTGGACGCTGAGCATGCGCACGTCGCGCCATGCGGGTACCACGATGGTCACGCCCGACAGCGCCAGCCCGAACACCACGGACGCTCCGGCCCAGGCGAGCGCCTGACCCGTCGTGGCGCCGAAGCTCGACGTACCGAAGGCGATCCGTCCGACGGCGGTGGCGGCGATCAGGCCAACGACGGTGCCTGCGATCGCGACGAGGATCGCCTCGGCCCATGCCAGGCGCACGATGCGCTTCGGCGGCGCGCCGCGAACCCGAAGCAGAGCCTGCTCCCGCCGACGGCGTTCCCGACCCGAGGAGGCGATCACGCCCGCGAGCAGCGCCGCGATGATCACGCCCGGCAACCCGAGGAAGAGGAACAACATCTCCGCGTAGATGGCGTCGGACCGCGCCCCGTCCAACCGCGCGGCCAGGTTGTTCCCGACCAAGCCGCCGCCCGCGAGGGCCGCTTCGAGGTTCTTGGCGCGTCCGATCACCTGCGCGAACGCCGCGCCGGGGTCGGCCGGCAGGTCGTGGGCGAGCTGCACGTGGATCTGCGTGGAGGACGTGCCAGGAGCGGCGTTCATGAACGTGCTGTGCCACATCGCCTCGGGGAGCAGCACCACGTTGTCGGGTGGAGCGGTGGGCGCCGACCCTGGCGCGACCCCGATCGATTGGAACAAGGAGTCGGCAGCCGGCAGATCGACGACGCCGTCGACCGTCACCGTGGCTTTGGGCTGACCTGGTCGCCCGATCGCGACCGTGGAACCGACCGAGGCGCCGAGGTTCGCGGCCGTCTGCTGGGCGAGGAGGACCCCGGTCGCCGCGCCCACGAGCGGGCGGATCTCGCCGGGGAACGTGGTCGCATAGTCAGCTGGCAGTCCGAGCACCACTCCCGGTCCCGTCGTCTGGACCGTGCCGGCGTTGCGTGTGGACAGGCCCGAGGTGTCCGCGTACCCGACTGGAAGCGCCGCCATAACCCCGCGGGTCGCGGCCACTGTGGCCGAGGCCTTGAAGATCGAGCTCCCCGGTGACACCTGTACCTGCCAGTCGACGGGTACCGCGCGCACCGCTTGTGTGGTCATGGTCGCGCGGCTGGACGTGAAGAACGTGCCAAGCGCCGCGAGCAACAAGACAGCCAGCGCGACACCCGCCGATTGCCCGATCAACCTTCCGGTGCGTCGGCGGAGCAAGCCGCCCAGCCATGTCAGGACGAGCACGTGAGCTCCTGGGTTCGCAAGGCGCCGTCGCGCATCGCCCATCGCGCGGCAAGTCGCTCAGCGACGGAGGCATCATGGGTTGCGACCACCAACGCCGCGCCTCCAAGCACGGCCAGAGTCACGATCGCCTCGAGGAGGCGGCCGCCGGTCGCTCGGTCCTGCTGGCCAGTGGGTTCATCGGCCAGCACGAGCCGAGGCGATCCCGAGAAAGCGCGAGCGATGCCCACTCGCTCAGACTGTCCGCCCGAGAGCTCCTCAGGGAGCTTGTTCGCCACCGTGTCGACCTCGAAGACGTCCAGGAGGTCGCGCGCGCCGGCGGTGGCGCTGTCTTCGTCCGCGCCGGCAAGGATCATGGGCAATGCCACGTTCTCGACCACGGTGAGGGGCGGCAGCAGGCTGGGGCCTTGGAACGCCACGCCGACCGGCCCGGGACGCAGATCCTTGCGTCTTCCCAGGGCGGGCCACTCGATCGAGCCAGACGTGGGCGTATCGAGGCCGGCGATCAGATGCAGCAGCGTGGACTTCCCGCTGCCCGAAGGCCCGAGGAGCGCGACGGTGTCGCCTGCCCCGACGCTGAAGGTGGCGTCCGTGACGGCTTTCACCTGAGCGCCGCCGACGCCAAACGCACGCTCTATCGACATGGCGCGCACCAACGTTTCAGGCATCGACGATCCTCCCGTCGTTCAGGTGCACGATGTGGTCGGCTTCCAGTGCAGCGCGCGTGCTGTGTGTCACCATCACGACGGCCCGGCCGGACTCGGCCCTTCGCCGCAAGAGCTCCAAGATCAGCTGTTCGTTCGCCTCGTCCACCTCGCCGGTGGGCTCGTCGGCGAGCAGGAGAGGCGGGTCGTTGGCGAGGGCCACGGCCAATCCCGCGCGCGCGGACTCGCCCCCGGAAAGCGTCGCCGGCCGTGCGTGCGCGCGCTCTGCCATGCCCACGTCGGCGAGCAGGGAGGGAACCGACGCTCGAGCGCGATCCGTGCTCCGCACGAAGGTCTGCGCCGCCCTGACGTTGTTCGACACATTCAGGTGGTCCAAGAGGTTGCCCGATTGCTGCAGAACCCCGATCCACCGCGCGCGCAGCTCGGCGCGCTGAGCCTCGGGCCGGCGCGTGATGCGTGCCCCCGCCACCGAGACCGATCCGCCGTCGGGCTCGTCGAGCCCGGCGAGGCAGGCGAGCAGCGTCGACTTCCCGCTGCCCGATGGCCCGACGACGGCAAGGATCTCGCCCGTGTTCACCGTGAGCGACACCCCTCGCAAGGCGAACGTTTCGTCGTCGCCTGCGTGGTAGAAGCGATAGAGGTCGTTCGCTTCCAGGACCGTGCCGGCCTGCTGTCCCGTCGAGGGGCTTGCCGCCATGATCAGGCCGTCTTCAGACTCTGCGTGACGATCCGCCAGGGATCCACGTTGTCCGCGCCGACCGGAGACAGCAGCGTCAGCGTGGTGCGGGTCCCGGCGTGGAAGAGCTCATACTGCAAGACGTCCAATCGGTACTGCTTGCCGGTGACGGCGTTGGGATCGCTGTTGACCTGATAGGAGATGAGGACGGCGGGCCCGGCCGGCAGGGTGACCTCGGCCACGCTCGTCAGCTTGAACGCGCGTGTGGTGTTCGCCAGCGTAGGCACGTCGGTCTTCCTCGCGCTCGCCAGCGTGACCACGGTTCCGGGCCGCGCGTCGACCTGCACGGTGTTGAGCTTGTCGGTGAACGTCACCGTCGTGCCGGTGGTCGTCCGGCTCCACCCCTCGGGCACCGTCACCGTCCAGCCGCCTTTGGCTGAGTGATACGGGACGAACACGGTGTTGTCTGGGATGTCGCCCGGGGGGTTCGACTCGGCCGGCACCGCGGGCTCCGATGACACGGGTGCCTCCGTCGGTGAACCCGAGCCGCTGCGTGTCGTGCTGGAGGAGGTGGTGCCCGGGGCCGACGTACCGGGCACGGAGCCCGATGAGCACGCCGCGAGCAGGGCACCACCGATCAGCGCTACCGCGGCAAGCGTGGTGAAGCGCCGCATCGTCGACTCCTCTTCTCATCCATGGTGTCCGGTGTACGTCGCCGAGGATGAGGAAACGATGAGGATGGGCTCGGTTGGCCACATCTCTCATCCAACTCTCATGGATGGATGCGACACTGGCCGCCGGATGCGGATCCTGTTGGTGGAAGACGAGCTCAAGATGGCCAGAGCCGTCCGCCGCGGTCTGGAGGAAGAGGGCTATGCCGTGGACGCGGTCTCGGACGGCGAGGACGCGCTGCATCGGGCGCTCCACGAGGACTACGACGCGATCGTGCTCGACGTGATGCTCCCCGGCCGCGATGGCTTCGCGGTATGCCGCGAGTTGCGAACGAAGGGCCGGTGGGCGCCGGTGGTGATGCTCACCGCGCGCGACGGAGTGGAGGACCGCATCCGAGGGCTCGACGCGGGCGCCGACGACTACCTCGTGAAGCCGTTCTCCTTCGGGGAGCTTCTCGCGCGGCTGCGCGCGCTCGTTCGCCGGGGCGTGACCGAAAGACCGACGACGATGAGAACGGACGACGTCGTGCTCGATCCCGCGACCCACACGGTCACCCGTGACGGCGAGCCGATCGAGTTGACGGCACGCGAGTTCGCGTTGCTCGAATTCCTGATGCGCCGGTCGGGGGAGGTCGTCGGCCGGTCCCGCATCCTTGAGCACGTGTGGGACGTGAACTACGAGGGTTTCTCGAACGTCGTCGACGTCTACGTCGGCTACGTGCGCAAGAAGCTCGAGGTCCCGTTCGATCGTCCGTTCATCCGGACCGTGCGAGGCGTGGGCTACGGGGTCGGTCTTCCGTGAGCATGCCGATCCGGACGCGACTCACGATGTGGTACGTCGGGTTGCTCGCGGTCGTCTTCCTGGTGCTCGGCGGGTTCTTGATTGTTCGCCTGCATGCGGGCCTCATCCGCGGACTGGATGACAGTTTGGCAACGCGGGCGGCCCAGATCTCGCTCGGTCTCCAGGGTGGGTGCGAAGGCGAGTTCCAGGACGTCAGTGACGCGTCGTTGGTGGGCCTGCCGCAGGGCGAGTCGGCGGCCCAATTGCTCAGCCCCGCCGGCAAGTTGCTGGAAGCGACCGGGGATCCCGCCGCCGAGCAACCGCTCCTTTCGGTCGATCAGGTGTCGTCGGTCGTGCGCGGTGCTGCGCTGCGAGGAACGGTCCACACCGGAACCGACACCGAGGCGTTCCGCGTGCTCGGTGTAGCCCTTCCCTCGGGCGCGTGCACCGGAGTGATCGTCGTGGCGACCTCGACGGACGAGGTCGGGCGGTCGGTGCGGGAGCTGCTGATCCAGCTCTCGATCGGCGTTCCGGTCGCGTTGTTGGTTGCAGGCCTCGGCGGCTGGTGGTTGGCGGGACGCGCGTTGGCTCCGGTCGCCCGGATGACCAGTGAAGCCGACACGATCGGGATCGAGCGGCTCGACGAACGGATCGAGGTCCCCGCGGCATCGGACGAGGTGCAGCGCCTGGCGGTGACGCTGAATGCGATGCTCGACCGACTCGAGCGAGGCGTCGAGGACAAGCGACGCTTCGCGGCGGACGCTTCGCACGAGCTCCGGACGCCCCTCGCGGTGATGAGAGCCGAACTCGATGTGAGCCTGCGCGAAGCCGATCTGTCGACGAGCGCGCGCCAGGCGCTGGAGAGTGCGCAGGAGGAGGTCGAGCGCATGCGTTCGATCGTGGAGAACCTGCTCACGCTGGCGCGCGCCGACGACGGATCCCTCGAACTTCTGCGCGCGCCGGTGAACCTGGCTGAAGTCACCGAAGCCGTGACCGAGGATGCGTCTCCGCTCGCTCGACCGAAGCGCGTCGCGGTCGTGGCGGATGGCCCGAGCGCGACGGTGTATGGGGACCGAGCTCGGATCGAGCAGGTCGTGATGAATCTCGTCAGCAACGCCATCCGCTTCTCGCCGGGCGGCGGCAACGTGCGCTTGACGACGTGGCTGCGCGACGGTGGAGCCGGGTGCACGGTCAACGATGAGGGACCCGGCGTGTCCCCCGAGCTAGCAGGACACATCTTCGAGCGCTTCGTCCGCGGCGATACGGCTCGATCGAATGACGGCGGGAGCGGCCTGGGCCTCGCCATCTGCAACGAGATCGTGACGGCGCACGGTGGACGCATCTGGGTCGACGCCCGCCCTGGCTCGGGGGGATCCTTCTCGTTCTGGCTCCCCAGCAACGGGACCAGGGTCGCGACGACGTGAGGAGGACCCGGCTACGCCGGGCCCTCCTCGAGCAAGGCGGTCAGGGTCATTCCTGCCCTTCGAATCGGTGATCGACGTTGCCTGCCGGGTCCTCGTGGCCGCCAGGCCCGTCCCACTCGGCCGCCGATCCGCCGCCGGACTCGTTCGCAGCATGCTCATTGCCAGCCTCGCTGGTGATGTGGGCGACGGTGCCGGTGGGGCGTGCCGCCGGGGTCTTGGCGAAGGCTGCCCCGCCGACCGACGCCAGTGCCGACACCGCGATCCCCACGATCGTCATCCGCTTCACGCTCATCTTCATCCGTATCACCTCCTCCGATCGTCTCCCCACCAGCGTGCGAGAGGGACGATGAGGCGCGGATGAACCCTGGATGAGTTTCGGTTCATGAACGGCACTGGCGATCGAGGTACACGACGAACAGAGACGGGTGAGGGGGCGGCCCGCCTGGGCCGCCCCCTTCAACCATCCCCTCCTCACGCCGTGAACGAACTAGGAACGGATCTCGACGTCGGTGAAGACGTCGGTCTCACCGATCCCCGTGACGGCGATCTCGCTGTTACGGCCGTCGGTCCACGTGGGGTAGACGACGTTGTCGTTGGCCGCCAGCCCGCTGTAGTCGCCGATGAACGCACCCGATGCGAAGAACCCGTTGTCGGGGTTCCACGTCGTGGTGCTGATGCGACGGTTCGGCCACGTTGCGCCGTCGTTCCCCGACACCGCCTCGAAGGTTCCGATGTCGTGGTTGTTCGGATCCTGACGGCGGTCGAGCCACATCGCCACGAATCGACCGCTCTGATCAGCCGCGATCCACGGGAAGAACTGGTTGTTCCGTGCCGGGTTGCCGTTGCTCAGACTGATCGGGATCGCGTTCGACCACGTTGTCCCGCCGTCGTGAGAGAGACTCACGTCGATATCGCCGTTCCCCTGCCCGCCGATGTAGTTGGTGTAGACGAACGCGAGGGTCCCCGTCACGGCGCTGTACGCCAACCCGATCGTGTTCGGCGTACGGAACGCCGTGTTGGGGATCAGGTCCGACGCGTTCGGGTTGTCGCTCCACTGCCCGCGCTTGTTCACCTTGACGGCGGACGAGAAGCTCGCGCCCCCGTTCATGGACTTCTTGAATCGGAGGCCGTGGTCGAGGGACGTGTTGCACTCCTCGAGGATGTACGCGACATCCAATGCCCCGCTCTTCTCGACGACCGGGACCGAGAACTGGTTGGCGGAGAAGCCCAAGCCGCCCGCGCCGGGGCTGTCAGCCACCACGTTCTTGTGGGTCCAGACCGTGAGCGAGGGGTCTTGGGTCGGAACCGAGTCCGTATAGGCCAGCTTGACCGGGCATGTGTCGCTGGAGCCGTCGTCCAGGATGTGGAACCGGGTCCATGTCACGTACAGCCGCCCGTACCAAGGGCTGCTCGGGTTGTTGTCGATCGTCATGTAGGGCTTGTCGTTGAAGGTGTGCGTGTCGACGGTCCCCGTTGTCGCGTCGAAGTTCGTCGCGGCGATCGCTGCCCGGCGACCGGGCGTCCACGTCGCGCCGTTGTCGGTCGACTTGTAGATCTGAACCTCGGATTGCGGCAGTTGCCGGAAGAAGCAGAGTTGCGACAGGTAGAACGCGTGGTCGCGTGCGCTGTACGCGATCGCAGGATCTCCACCGTTGCAGATGTCGCTGGTCGGGCGAAAGACCGGAACGACCCGCGTGCTCGCCCACGTCCGTCCGCCGTCGGAGGTACGCATGACGACCGTGCCGCCGCTCACGTAATCGTTCGCACCCGCAACCGCGACCATCGGGTTGTCGGTGCTGTAGGCGACCGACTCCTCGTTCTGAGGGAGCGGCGGGTAACTGTCGTCGTTCATCTGAACGTTGTTGAGCGATGTCGCGGTCGTCGCCGCGGAGGCCGTGGCCCCGACGGAGGCTGTGAACCTCGCCTGCGTCTGCATGACCGTCGGGTCCAGACTGAATCGGACACCGTTGGAGATCCCGCCCGCGAAGTTCTGGACATGCTTGACCCAAAGAGGCGCGGAGGTGGCCGCGACCCCGGTGGCGGGGGGCGCCACCACCCCTGCCGTTGCCGCGAGCGATACCGCCGCGACCAACAGACGGGATCCTTTCACGAGGTGTCCTTTCCGCTGAGCACACGAGGGACAACTGGGTGCACAGCTCTGCTCGGATGCTCTATCCTTCGTCCGCCGCCGGCTCCGAGTCGCCATGCGCCTGGCGTACGCGATGTAGTGCCGGCTCACGCTTTCCGTACGTGCGGTCTCCGCTCGGTGTGGGAGGGCGTCACGAAACGAGGTACGCGACCGGCGCCGCCACCATCGCGAGGAGCGCCAGTCCGACGATCGCGTTCGATAACCAACCGGAGCGCCAGCGCCCCATCGTTCGTCGGTCGTTGCCGAGGAAGAGCATCAACAGGATCAGGGGCGGCGCGGCGAGGCCGTTCAGGATGGCCGCCAGGTAGAGGCCATGGATCGGGTCGATACCGCCGAAGTCCATCGCCAGCCCCACGACCATGGCTCCCACGATCACCAGATAGAAGCCCCGCGCCTGCCGGAAGGTCTTGCCGAGCCCCTCCTTCCAGCCGAACGCGTCTGCCAGGGCGTACGCGGTCGAGCCCGCCAACACGGGGACGGCGAGCATCCCGGTCCCGACGATCCCGAGCGTGAAGAGCAAACTTGCGAAGCGCCCGGCTACGGGCGCGAGCGCACTCGCCGCCTCCGCTGCCGTGTGCACATTCGTGATCCGCGCGGCGTGCAGGGTCGAAGCCGACGCCACCATGATCGCGAACATCACGATCACGGCCGAGGTCATCCCCGCCGCGACGTCTCCACGCATGGCCTGCACGTGACGGCGATCCAGCAGGGATCCGGGCTTGGTCCCCAGTTCCTCCTCTTCGACCTCTTCGCTCGCTTGCCAGAAGAACAGGTACGGCGAGATCGTGGTTCCCAAGACGGCGATGATCGCCGCGAGCTCGGCTCGGTCCACCGACGCGGTCGGGACGAACGTCGCCCGGAGCACCTCCGACCAGTGGACGTGGATGAAGAACAGGACGCCCACGTACGCCGCGAGCGAGAGCGTGAGCCACCGAAGCACACGGGAGTACCTCCGGTAGGGGACCGCGATCTCCAAGGCGAGCATGACCGCGGTCATCGCGACGATCACCGCTGTGTAGGGAACGGGGATGAGCAGCCGCACCGATGAGGCCATCGCAGCGAGATCGGCTCCGATGTTGAAGACGTTCGCCGTGGCGACGAGCGCGACCGCCCCGATCAGGACGACGCGCGAGTAGCGGCGGGCGATGCAGGAGGCAAGCCCATGTCCTGTCACGAGCCCGAATCGGCCGGCAAGCTCTTGGACGGCTGCAGCGAGCGGCAGCGTGACGACGGTCATCCACAGGAGACCGAGCCCGAACGCCGCGCCGACCTGCGAATACGTGCCGATGCCCGACGGATCGTCGTCGGCCGCGCCGGTGACGAAGGCAGGGCCCAAACGCGAGAAGTAGCCGAACCCGCGGATCCGTCCGCGACGCCCAGAACCTCGGGTTCGGACGGCCATGAGGGAAGCGTACGCCCGAACCGAGATGCGGCTGCGATGCGCTCGCGCGAGCGCTAGGGCTTGAAGAGCGTGATCTTCGTGCCGTTGCTGTCGCCGTCCGGATCGTGGTTGTCGGCCGGCTTGTAGGCGCCGGCGGCCGATGTGACCTTCGTGACGGTGAACACGATCGAGAGCTTCGACTTCGCGAGCTTCCGACCGATCTTGCAGTGACCGCTCGCGTTGGTCGTGCAGGTGCCCGTGGTGCCGTTCGGCCACTTCCCGGTCACGATGGCGCCGGCGACGACGGCCCGATCTTGGTCCTCGACCAGGATCCGCACCTGTGCGCGCCATCCGGTGGCCAGCAACGCGCTGGTGTCGTCCAGATCGCCGACGTGCACGGTGGGCGACGGGGGAGGAGGCGGCGAGGTCCCGACGGGTCCATGGAACAGGTCGATCGAGAACGAACCGCCCTTTCCGAGGTTCGGGTCACCCGCGTACGGCGCGACGCGGATCGTGTACGTGCCTGCGAGCGTGGGGATCGCGTGCAACGTCTCCTGACGGCCCACGCTGCATCCGCTGCCCGCGGCGCAGGTGCTTTCGGCCATGACGAATCCGTTCGGATCTAAGAGCTGTGCGTCGAGGTCCGGGCTCCACTCGTAGAGGAGGCAACCCAGAGGTCCGAGGTCGAGGGTGCAGATGGGTGCTCCGCTCAGCGTGATCGTGGCGGCGATCGGCACCCCGAGGTCCCCCACGGTGAGGGTGAACGTCGTGTTCGACACGCCCGAGTCGGCGACCGAGCGGGCGAAGTGTTGGTACGCGGGGAACGGCGTGTGACCGGATCCACCCGCGGCCGCGGCGACGGCCGCGTAGCCATCGAGCAGACCGGCCCCCCACTCGTTGTCCATGCCGGGAGCGCCGGCGTCGAACGCGGTGCTCCTGATGTCCGTTCGAACGTCCGCTTGCGTCCAGAGGGGTTGCTTCTGGCGGAGCAGAGCCGCGACACCCGACACGTAGGGGGTCGCGAACGAGGTCCCGGTCCCGTCCGGGCCGGCCACATAGGAGGACACGGTGCCGGCCGCGGCCGACCCGATGTTCACGCCGGGCGCCACGATGTCGGGCTTCGTCCGACCGTCCAGGGTCGGGCCCCTGCTCGAGAACCACGCGAGGAACGGGCCCTCCGCGTGGTACGGAGCGCTGGTGGGTGCCGACCAGTCCGCCGTTGCGCCCACCGTGATCGCTTGCGCGGCCGATCCGGGCGACGTGATCGTACCGGGCAGATCCCCGCCGTTCCCCGCCGCCGCGACGACGATCTTCCCCTTGGTCAGCACCGCGGCGTCCACCGCCTGGGAGAGCCCGTCCAACCCATCCGACGGCACGTCGGAGCCGAGGCTGAGCGAGATCACGTCGACGCTCGGTCGGCTGGCGCACCACTGGATCCCGAGGACGCCCAGCGAGTCGTCCCCCGATCCGGTCGAATCGAGCACCTTTGCCGCGGACAGATGGGCCGCGGGAGCGACACCCTTCATCAGCCCCGCGATCGGGCCGGGACCGACCCCATCGCCTACAGCGATCGACGCCACGCTCGTTCCATGGCCGTAGTCGTCGTACGGGGTCGTTCTGCCGTTGATGTAGTCGACCCACGGGATCGGCGCTTTCGAGTCGAGCTGCTCATGGTTCGGGTCGACGCCGGTGTCGACGACACAGACCTCCGTGCCGGCTCCGGTCGCCGAGAGGTTGTTCTGCGCTGCCGTCACGCCGAAGTCGCGGTTCGCGGCGTCATCGAGCGCATGGATCGCGAAGTCCTCCTCCACGCGGACGACGCCCGGCCGGTGTGCGAGGGACCGCACCTGCCCCGGGGTGAGGCGGCGACGAATCCGGGGATCAACGAGAACGTCGTGTCCACGCGTCCGAGAGCCCGGCGGGCCCCTCGCATCGCGCCGCGAGTGGCGAAGGTGGCGACGACGTCGATCCGCCTCGTGGGACTCTTGTGGGCCAGCTTGGCATCGAGCCCGTCCGAGAGATGGTCATGGTTCCGATCGACGAGGGCGTGCCCATGGTTCGACGCACGGTGGGAAGCGTGGGGGGTCGCGGACGCCGGTATCCCGATGGGGACGGCAAGCATCCCCACGGTCACGAGCAACGCAAGGCCGCGCCGCTTCACCCTGTTCTGCATGGATCCGAGCCCCTCGGGACGAACGCGGCACAAGTGTCACCGACCGGTCGGGGCCGCGCAATCCGTCGATGGTCTCGGTCCCCGATCGCGACCGGAGGCGCCGATCAGGGGACATCGCCTCGGCCGTTTCCGGCCGAGGGCTAGTTGCCGTGCTCGTACTTGAACGAGATGGCGACCCTGGCCCGGTAGTGCGTCACGTGCCCGTCGTCGATCGTGACGTCCAGCTTGACGACCTCGCCGATCCGGAGATCCCGGAGGGTGGCGGCCGCGGTCTCCACGGCGTGTTTCGCGGCGTCCTCCCACGACTCGGTGCTCGTCCCGATCACCTCGGTGACCCGGTAGATGCTCTCGCTCATGACACCCTCCCTCGACGACGAAGGCCCATCCTCGCATGAGTGCGCCGCGGACGTCCGTACACTCGATCCATGTCCGCTCCGACGACGACCGTGTACGAACGCTTGGGCGGGCTGCCCTTCTTCGAGCGCCTCGTCGACCGGTTCTACGAGGGCGTCGAGGGCGATCCGGTGTTGCTGCGCCTGTACCCCCACCCGGAGGACCTCGACGCCGCGCGCCGGCACCTTTCGCTGTTCCTCGCTCAATACTGGGGCGGGCCCACGGCCTACTCCGACGAGCGAGGTCACCCGAGGCTCCGGATGCGTCACGCCCCGTTCGAGATCGGTCCTGAGGAGCGAGACCACTGGCTCAGCCACATGCGGGCGGCGGTCGCGTCGCTGGAGCCGGAGCCGGAGATCCGGCGCGCGCTCGAGGAGTACTTCGAGACGGCCGCCGAGTCGATGCGGAACCGCTTCTGAGATCAGGTCCTGCTGAGCCCGGGCGGGATCGAGCCCATCCGGCCGGCCTGGTAGTCCTCGATCGCCTCGATGATCTCTTCCTTCGTGTTCATCACGAACGGGCCGTACCACGAGACCTGCTCCCGGATGGGCAAGCCGCCGAGCAGCAGTACCTCCAGCCCGGCGCGGTCCTTCCCGTCCTGCGACCGGTCCGACCCGAGCTCGATCGCGGCGCCGCTTCCGAACACGGCGAGCTGACCCTCGTGGATCGGCCGACGCTCGGCTCCAACGCTTCCACGGCCGGACAGCACGTAGGCGAGCGCGTTGAACTCGGGACGCCATCTCGTCTTCAGTCGAGCGCCGGGCGCCAGGGTCGCGTGCGCGTAAGTGATCGGCGTCCGTGTCGTCCCGGGTCCGCTCATGCCGCCGAGGTCGCCGGCGATCAGCCGGACGACCGCGCCGGCGTCCTCGGACGTCACGAGCCCGACCTGCGTGGGTTCGAGGTCCTGATAGGCCGGGGGCGTCCACTTCTGCGCCGCCGGCAGGTTCACCCACAGCTGGACGCCGTGGAAGAGTCCACCGCCCTGCAGCAGGTCCTCCGTCGGCATCTCGCTGTGGACCACGCCTGAGCCGGCGGTCATCCACTGGGTGGCGCCGTCGGTGATGATCCCGCCCCCACCGTAGGAGTCACGGTGACGGATCTTGCCGTCCATCATGTAGGTCACGGTTTCGAAGCCTCGGTGGGGATGGTCGGGTGCTCCCTTGGCCTCGCCGGGCGCGTACTCCACCGCCCCCATGTGATCGAGCATCAGGAACGGATCGGCGAGGCTGAGGTCGATGCCGGCGGTCGCGCGCCGGACCTTGAACCCCTCGCCTTCGAGGAACGACGGCGCGTCGACGACGTCGAGGACCGGGCGGGTGGGCTCGCCCTCGGCCGGATCGACGCGCGGAAGGATCGTGGTATCGGCGGGCGTCAGTGCGGGCATCGCGGAGCCTCCGTTCGGTCTGTGCCCCGCGCAACGGCCCGCAGGGCCTCGCGTATTCCCGTCAGGTGCTCACGTGCGTCTGCCGCGGGCGCCGCCGCCGATCAGCCCGACGTCGATCAGCACGCCGACGACGATCACGAGCGTTCCCGCCGCGGTGATCGAGCCGCTCGCTGTCGAGAGGTCGTTGCGTGCGACCGCGTAGGCGAGCGTCGTGGTCGGCGCGACGAAGAAGCCGAGGGTCGGCCAGAACCAGCTCCCGTAGGCGGTCGCCAGGTAGTGGGTGAAGAGCCACAGCACGAAGACCACGAAGCGTGGCGTGATGAGCGCGAAGACGGCGAACAGGCAGCCCATTCAGCTCTCCTCTCCTCGGGGGGGCGCGACCGCCGCGGATCCGTCGCGGTGGTCGCGCCGCAACAAGACGACGTAGCCGACGATCGCGATCGTCGCGAACGAGAACCATTGGAGCGCGTACGACAGGTGGGGTCCGTCCGTGAGCGGTGGCAGGGGCGGCAGCTCCGGCAACGCACCCACCTGCGCTGGGCGTTGGGTCTGCAGGAGCAGGTAGACGGGGGCGATCGGATACGGCAGCTGCGCTCCGATCTGCCCCAGGTCGACCTTCGTGATCCGCTGCACGGGTGATGGGGTCCCGGTCTGCGCCGCGACCGCGTCCGGCGGGAACAGGACGCCGGCGACCGTGACCGTCCCGGTCGGCGCCGCCGCGTCGCCGGTGACGGGGACGCCTTGGTCCAGGGGGATCCAGCCTCGATCCACCACGAGGCCGGTCCCGTCGGCCAGCCGGAGCGGCGTCAACACCTGGTCCCCGGGCTCACCCTCGACCGACGATCTCCCGTACAGGAGCACCTCGTGCGCCGGGTCGTAGGTCCCGGTTGCGATGGTGGGGCGGAAGCGGAGCGACGTGGGGTCGCTCGTCCCGGCGAGCAGGACCGGCAATGGTCGAGGAGGCGCGGCCTCTGCGGCCGCGATCCCGGCGTTCGCTGCCTTCCGACCGCGCAGGCGGTCGAGCTGCCAGAAGCCCAAGCGGATGCAGGTGAGGACGATGACGAGGGTGACCGCGGTCAGCACGATCGTTCGGAGACGAGGCCGCAGCACGCTCAGGTCCCCTTGGTCTCCTGGATCGTGTTCCCGCCGTCGACCACGATGAGCGCGCCGGTCACGTAGCTCGCGCGTTCGCTCGCGAGGAAGGCGATCACCTCGGCGACCTCTTCCGGCGTTCCGGAGCGTCCGACAGGCGTGTGTACCCCTGCGGCGGCCTCCTCGGGGAGCTGCGACCCCGTGGCGATCCACCCGGGAGCGACGGAGTTCACCGTGACGCCCGCAGGGCCGACCTCGAGCGCGACGGTTCGCATCAACCCATCCATGCCGGCCTTGGCCGCCGCGTAGCCGGCCGAACCGAGGTTCGTCGCGACCGATCCCGTGACGGAAGAGACCATGACGACACGGCCCCAGCCGCGTTGGACCATCCCAGGGACCGCGGCCCGCGTGACCGCGTAGGCGGTGTCGAGGTTGAGCCGCAGGTCGAGGTCCCAGTCCGCATCGGAAAGGTCGAGGAACGGCCCTCCAGGCTGTCCATCCATCCCGACGTGCACCATGCCGGCGTTGTTGACCAGAACGTCGATCCGGCCGAACGCCTCGACCACCGCGTCGACCATCTCACGCACCTGCGCGCGGTCCGTGAGGTCGGCGACGAATCCGGCGGCCCGCGTGCCGCCGTCGTGCAATTCCGCCGCCCGTTCATGGATCCGCTCCGTGGTCGAACAGAGCGCGACGGCGGCTCCCTCCCGCCCGAGGATCCTCGCCGTCGCGAACCCGATCCCGGTGAGGGAACCGGCTCCGGTGACGAGCGCCACCTTGTCCGCGAGCTCGGCGTCCATAGGGGCCGAAGCGTACCGTCCGACTCGAGCCGCCAGCTCAACCCGCCTGCGATCGGGCCGATGTTGAACGCAAGACGGCGCGGCGGGGCCGTCGCCCCGCGAGCGGGCGCGACGGCCCCCCACGACGGCCGCGCCGCGCCGTCCGCGTAGCCCCTTCGTATCCGCTTCCATCGGCTAGGCTCCGCAGCCGATGGTGGCACCTTCGCAACTGCTCGACCTGCAAGCGATCGATACGGCGATCGATCGACTCGATGCACGCAAGCGGGCACTCGAAGGCGAGGGAGAACTCGCGACGGCGCGCGCCCAGGCGGAGCTCGCCGAGCGCGAGCTCGGCGAGCTCCGCCTCGCGATCGACACGTTCGATCGCGACGGCGCCAAGCTCGAGCACGAGATCGATTCGCTCACCCGCAAGGCCGCCGACGAGGAGAGCCGTCTCTACGGCGGGGCCGTCGCGAACGCGAAAGAGCTCGGATCGATCCAACACGAGGTGGACAGCCTCAAGAAGCGGAAGTCCGAGCGTGAGGACGAGCTGCTGGTCGTGCTCCAGCGACGCGAGGATGTCGAGCGACGAGCGAAGGAAGCGGAAGAGCACGCGACCGAGCTACGGATCGCGGCCGACCACGTCGCGGGGGACGCGGCGCGCGAACTGGACGAGGTGAGCGCGGAGCTCGTGACACGCCGCGACGAGCGTGCCCGGCTGGCGACCGGGATCGACCCGGAGCTCCTCGAGCTCTACGAGGATCTGCGCCCCCAGAAGAAGGGCGTGGCGGCGGTCGCGCTCGTCGACGGGGTGTGCCAGGGATGTCACGAGAAGCTCTCGTCGGTGGAGTTCGACCGCGTCAAGCGGACGGACGGGATCGCCCGCTGCGAGTACTGCCGACGGATCCTCGTCCTGTGACCACGCTGATCGTGTGGTGCGACGGCGCGGCGCGCGGCAACCCGGGTCCGGCCGGCGCCGGATCGCAGCTCACGACGCCTGACGGCAAGGTCGTCGCGGAGATCTCGCAGGGGCTCGGCGAGACCACGAACAACGTCGCCGAGTACACGGCCGCGATCCTCGGGCTCGAGCTGGCCCATGAGCTGGGCGCCACCGAGGTGCTGCTACGATCCGACAGCCAGCTCCTGATCAACCAGCTGACCGGTGTCTACAAGGTCAAGACCCCCCACCTCCAGCCGCTCCACCGCAAGCTCCGGGAGCTCGCCTCGGGGTTCGAACGGATCCGGTTCGAGCACGTCCCGCGCGAGCGGAACGCCGAGGCGGACCGGCTCGCCAACGAAGGGGTCGACTCGTGGCTGACCTCGGAGGGTCGCTGACGCGGTACCGTCGGGGTCGGAGGAGCCGGCCGGGCGGCCGCGCCCCGGTCCTATCGGCTCGGGGCGAGGAAAGTCCGGACTCCACAGGGCAGGACGCTGGCGAGAGCCAGGCGGGGGCGACCTCGCGAAGGGGCAACAGAAAGCAAACCGCCTCGGCGCTCCGGCGCAGAGGTAAGGGTGAAACGGTGGGGTAAGAGCCCACCAGCGCGGCGGGCGACCGCCGCGGCTCGGCAACCCCCGTCCGGAGCAAGGCGAGCAGGGAGCGTTCGAGGGCGGCCCGCCCGAGCTCCCGGGTAGCCGCACGGCGCGGGCGAACCGCGACGCGGCGGGCGCGCGAGCGTCCGACCGAGACAGATGGTCGCCGGCGGCGCGTGAGCGCCGCGCACAGGATCCGGCTTACAGGCCGGCTCCTCCACCCGTCCGAGAGACTCTCGATATGGGCGAGACGCCATGGCGGCCGACCAGGGAACAGCTCGAAGTCGCTCGGGAGCGGACGATCCCCGACGTGCTCGCTGATCAGCTCCGCGTGGTGTTCGTGGGGATCAACCCAGGGCTGTACTCGGGGGCCGTCGGGCACCACTTCGCCCGGCCGGGCAACCGCTTCTGGAAGGCGCTCCACGGGTCGGGGTTCACGGAGCGAGAGTGGTCGCCGTTCGACGACCTTGATCTCGTGACCGTCGGGCTCGGCATCACGAACCTCGTCGACAGGACGACCGCATCGGCGGCCGAGCTGACGGCGGATGAGCTCCGGACCGGGCGCGACTCGCTCGAGGCGAAGATCGCCCGCTACCGACCGCGCGTCGTGGCGACCCTGGGCGTCACCGCGTACCGGACCGGCTTCGGTCGTCCGAAGGCCGAGCTCGGTCCGCAGGACCGAGCTCTCGCGGGATCGTCCGTGTGTGTGCTGCCGAACCCGAGCGGTTTGAACGCGCACCATCAGCTGGACGACCTGATCCGGCGGTTCTCCGAGCTCCGCGCCGCGAGCCGCATGCGCTAGCGTTCGCGTTCGTGGACGCCGACCCGGAGAGCGCGCTCCGTGCGATCCCCTTGTTCGCCGGCCTCGACACCGCCGCCATGGCGGACCTTGCCGGGTACATGACCTCGTTCGAGGCACCTGCAGGTCAGGTGCTCGTCGAGATCGGGCAGCCGGGCTCGGGGCTGTTCGTGATCCAGGACGGCAAGGTCCAGGTGGAGCTCTCCGGGCGGGCGCTCATGCGCGGACCTGGGGACTTCTTCGGTGAGATCGCCCTGCTGACCGATCGGCCGCGGACGGCCCGCGTCCGCGCGACGACCGACGTGCGGTGCTGGGCGCTCGCGAGGAAAGACTTCGCGCGCCTCCTCGAGGACCACCCGACGATCGCCGTTCGGATGTTGCCGGTTCTCGCAGAGAAGTTGGCTGACGCGACCTGAGCAGGCTTCGGCCCATTCAGATCGACAAGGGGTGGCGGTCTCGCCGTGGGTCGCTGCTCAGAGGAATGTCAACGTGTTCACGACTCCGACGGCCTTCGTTCTCGTGAGCATGTTGACAACTTCTTCCACAGAGAGCCCGCGGTTCAGGTAACCGCTTAACGCCTGATCGCGCTCTGCGCGACCGGGACCGAGGCGTCGAGCGCGCGCCGGAGCTGCTTGCCCGCGTGGTAGCTGGATCGGACCAACGGCCCCGCCTCAACGTGTGCGATCCCGAGATCCTCGCCGACCCGCTTGTGCTCCTCGAACTCTTCGGGCGTCACCCACCGGTCAACCGGGAGGTGGTACCTGGTCGGCTGGAGGTACTGGCCCATCGTGAGGATGTCAACGCCCGCGTCCACCAGGTCGCTCATCGCCGTGCCGACCTCGTCCGGTCGCTCGCCCATCCCGAGGATCAGGTTCGACTTCGTGACCTGCCCCAGCCGATGGCGCTTGGCGAACCGCAGCACGTCAAGCGAGCGGTCGTAGCCGAACGCGGGCCGGATCCGGTCGTGGAAGCGACGAACCGTCTCGAGGTTGTGCGCGAACACGTCCGGCCCGGCGTCCAACACGGTCGCGATGTCGTCGGTCCCGCCCTTGAAGTCCGAGGGCAGCACCTCGGTGCCGATCCCCGGCACCGCGCCTTTGACCGCGCGAACGGCTGCCGCCCACACCGACGCGCCCCCGTCCGGGAGATCGTCCCGTGCGACTCCAGTGAGGACGACGTGGCGCAACCCCATCGCTCGGACCGCTTCCGCGATCCGACGAGGCTCGTCCTCGTCGACGGGGTCGGGCTTCGCGGTCATGACGTCGCAGAACCCGCACCGGCGCGTGCACTTCGCCCCGAGGATGAGGAAGGTCGCCTCGCGCTCCTCCCAGCACTCGCCGATGTTGGGGCACATCGCCTCCTCGCACACCGTGTGCAGCGACGCGTCTCGCATCAGTCCCTTGAGCTCGGTGTAGTTCGGTCCCGTCGCGAGCCGGACCTTGAGCCACGCCGGCTTGCGAGTGCCGGGGGCGTTCACCCCAGGACCGTTCGTCACTCCGACGATGGGCAGGTGCAGACGACGGCCCGACGGGTTGTGGTCGCGTTCGGCCATCGAGGCGAGTGTACGCTCGGTCCGTGTCACCGACCCTCCGCGCCGCAGCGCTCATGGCCGCCGTCGCGCTCGCGGCAACGGGTTGCAACCGCTCGGGTCAGGCGCAAGCTGCATCGCTCTGTCAGGACCTGCGCAACCTCCGAGCCACCGTCGGCTTCCTCGAAGCGCCGAGCGCCGGTGCGACGGTGGGCCAGGTTCGTGGTGACATCGAGAAGCTCAACAGCACGATCGGCGCGGTCGACGGGTCCGACACGATCCCCGACGCGATGGGCAAAGCCTTGTCGGATGCGCGCGATGACTACCAGGACGTCTTGCACGGGATCGGCGACGACGATCCGTTCTCGGAGGTCGCCGCGCAAGCGGCCGCGCCCGCCCGCCGCCTCGGCGGCGCCTTCGACGCGGTGGTCCAGCATCTCGCGTGTGACCAGACGCCGTCCGGGTGAGGCTCAGCCGACGTCGGCACGCGACAGCTGCGCATCGCCTTCGTCGTGGCCGCCACCCTGGGAAGACGCGTCGGCCGCTGGCGCTCCGTCACGCTGGCCGGGGAGGAAGACGTGGAACGCCGCGCCCCCGCCCTCGCGCTCGTCGACCCACGCGCGGCCACCGTGCAGCTGGGCGAACCTGGCTACCAGGGAGAGCCCGATCCCCGTCCCGGGCGCGTGCGGGGAGGCCGTCGGACCCTGGCGGAACGGCTCGAAGATCGCTCCGCGGATCTCGGCTGGAACGCCCGGACCGTCGTCCTCGACAGTGATCGCGACGCCGCCATCCCGCGCCGTGACCTTCAGCCAGATACGCCGGTCGGGGGCGGTATGCCGTGCGGCGTTCATGAGCAGGTTCTCGACGATCCGCTCGACCTTGGCCGGGTCGACCGGGATCACGACCGCGTCGGCCTCGGCGACGACCTCCCGTCCCGTCAGGATGTCGAGGCTCTCGACGGTTCGCCGCGCGAGGGCGCCGACGTCGGTCACGCGATACTGCGGCTCCACGATGCCTCGGTTGAGCCGGTCGATGTCGAGGAGATCCTTGAGCAGCCGGTCGAGCTTCGACGCGTTCTGCGCCAACCGCCGGAGCAGATCTCCGCGGTCGGCGTCCGGCATCTCCGGGGTCCGTTCGAGCGTGAGGGACAGTCCGAGGATCGACGTCAGCGGGCTCCGGAGCTCGTGGGAGACCGCCGCGAGGAAGGTGTTCTTCATCTCGTCGAGCGCCCGCAGACGCTCCGCTGCGTCCCGCTCCCGTTGTTCGCTCTCGCGAAGGGCTTGCTCGGCAAGCTTGCGCTCGGTGATGTCGAAGATCACGCCCTGGAGGTAGAGCGGCGAGCCGTCGTCGGCGTGGAGGAACGTGGTCTCGTCGTGCACCCAGATCGTGCGTCCGTCGGGGGTGTGGAGGCGATACTCGGCGCTCCACGGCATCCCCGAGGTCGCCGCGAGGGTGTAGCTCGCGCCGACCGCATCGCGTTCGCTCGGGTCCATCAAGCGGAGCCAGAGCTCCGGGTCCTCGAGCCAGTGCTCCGGGGTGACGCCCGCGATCTCGAGGATCTGGGGGCTGACGTATACGGACTGCATGCTGGCGTCCGCCCGGTCGAGATAGATCGCCGCGGGGATGTGCTCGACGATGCCCCGGTAACGCTCTTCGGCCTCTCGGAGCCGGTCTTCGGCGGTCTTCTCCCGGGTCACGTCGTGCATGACTCCCTGGGAGAACAACGGCGTGCCCTCCTCGTCACGGATCACGACCGCCTGGTCACGGACCCACATCCAGGTGCCGTCCCGGTGTCGGAATCGATACTCGGCGTCGAACGGCTCGAGCGTCGCGGCGTGCGCCCGGACCGCATCCAACGTCCGCTCCAGGTCGTCGGGGTGCAGACGGCTCCGCCAGAGGTGATCGATCGAGCGCCATTCGTCCGGTCCGTACCCGAAGATCGTCGCGACCTGGGGGCTGACGTACACGGGGATCGCGTCCTCGCCGAGGGTGTCGATGTACGTCACCGACGGCAGCGTCTCGATCAGGGATCGGTATCGGCGCTCGGCATCATGCATCGCCTGCTCGGCCGCTATGCGTTCGCCGACGTCGATCAGGAAGCCGTGGCTGAACCGGGGCCGTCCATCCTCATCGCGGACGATCGAGGCCTGGTCCCGCAACCACCACACGGTGCCGTCCTTGGCCGTGACGCGATGCTCCACGTCGAGGGGCTCGCCGTCCTCGTAGTGGCGCCGTTCCGCCTCAGCGACGCGCTCGCGGTCGTCCGGATGGATCATCTCGTTCCAGATCCACGGGTTCGCCTGCCACTCGTCGGGCGTGTAGCCGAGGATCGTCTCGACCTGCGGGCTGATGTAGATGGTCGGCCATAGATCGGGATCGTTCGGGTCGAACTCGTCAAGGTAGGTGATGGCGGGGATCTCCTCGACCAGCTGTCGGTATCGCTCCTCTGCCTCGCGCAGCTGCTCCTCGGCCGCCTTCTCCGCCGTGATGTCCTGGAGTACCCCGTGCCACTGACGCTTGCCGCCCGGGCCGGCGACCACTATCGCGTGGTCGTGCAACCACGTGATGGTGCCGTCGGCTCGCACGACCCGGTACTCGACGTCGAACGGATCGCCCGTTTCGTTCGTTCGCTTCGACTCCACCAGCACGCGCTCGCGGTCGTCGGGGTACAGCATGCGGACCCACAGCCCCGGATCCATCAGTCGCTGTTCGGGGGTGTAGCCGGTCAGCCGTTCGTACTGCGGGCTGATGTACAGGGCGGTACTGAGATCGTCCGTCGCATCCGTGTAGATCGCCACGGGGAGCTGCTCGACCAGCGTTCGGTACCGCTCTTCCGCCTCGCGGAGCCGCTCCTCCGCTTGCTTGCGCTCGGTGATGTCGTAGATCACGCCTTGCCAGTACAGGGGATTGCCCTCGCCGTCGCGCAACAGCTCGGCGTCGTTATGGATCCAGATCACGCGGCCGTCACGCGTGATCGAGCGGTGGTCGACGCTCCAACGGTCACCGGTGTCTTCCTGATCGGCAGCCACGACCCAGGCGCGATCATCAGGATGGATGCTCTGCTCCCACATCCCGGGGTCCCGCATCCACTCCTCGGGTGTATAGCCGTAGACCGCTTCGATCTGCGGACTGACGTAGATGTCCTCGCCGGTGAGGGCATCCTCGACGTAGACGATCTGGGGGAGCCGCTCCACCAGGCTCCTGAACCGATCCTCGGCTTGCGCGAGGGCGCGCTCGGCCGTCCGACGAGCCGTCACGTCGTAGAACACACCCTCGGCATAGAACCGGCCGTCGCTCAGCACCGAGACGGCTTGGTCGTGCACCCAGATGACGCGCCCGTCGCGGTGGATCATCCGGTACTCCATGTCGAAGGGCTTGCCGACGTGCGCGGTCTGTTCCCACGCAGCGAGGACGTCGTCGCGATCGTCAGGATGGAGCATCCGCGTCCAGGTCTGCAGATCGCCGAGCCATTCGTCGGGGGTCACACCCACGAGCGCCTCGATGCCGGGCCCGACCCAACGCTCGCCGACGTCACCCTCGCGCGTCGAGCCGATCATGTACGCCACGACGGGGAGATCTTCCAGGAGCGTGCGCCACCGTTCCTCCGCCTCACGGAGCCGGTCCTCGGCACCGTGACGCTCCGTGATGTCGAGCATCACCCCCTGATAGATGAGGCTGCCACCCGGGTTCTCCGCGACCGGGTTAGCCTCGTCCCGGAGCCAGCGCCATGATCCGTCGGCGGCGCGCATCCGGTACTCGTCGACGAACGGTCTCCGCTCCGCGACGGCGGCGCTCCACGCCTCGAGCACACGGGGGGCATCGTCGGGATGCGCGTGGTCGTGCCAGGCCGCCGCGTCGTTCATCCAGTCCGTCGCGTCGTAGCCGAGTACCTGCTCGATCTGCGGGCTGATGTAGGTGGCCGGGACCACGCCAGGAGCATGCCCCCCATCCCAGACGTAGGCGATCGCAGGGACGCGCTCGACCAGTGTCTGGAACTGCCGTTCGGCCGTGAACGCTCGAGCGTCCGCCTCCTTGCGGGCCGTGATGTCGTACATCACTCCCTGCGAAAGGGTCGGGCCGCCTGCCTCGTCGAACGCGACGTAGTTGGCCTCGTCGCGGATCCAGACGAGCGCTCCGTCCGCGCGGTACGAGCGGTACTCGGCGACGAACCGCGTGCCGGCGTCGTCGGCTTCCGCCGACGACGCCAGGACGCGCTCCCGGTCGTCGGGGTGGATCATGTCCACCCAGCCCTCCGTGTAGCGCTCCGGCGACACGCCGAGGAGCTGCTCCACCTGCGGGCTCACGTAGAGGTGACGGTGCGTCGCCGGATCCCAGCTGTAGGAGACGGCGGGGGATCCCTCGATCAGCGCTCGCAGGCGGGCGTCGGCCGTCTCCCGGAGTCGCTGCTCCCGGTTCACCTGGGCTGACCGGCGCAGCGCGAGGATAGCCGTGCCCACGAGCGAGACGAGCGCGAGCCCGAGCGCCTCGCCCAGGGTGCCGGACGCCAACCGATCCCGGAGCCGCCCGAAGATGTCCAGGGCGCTGCCCGCGGCGAAGAGCACGGCCACGGCCGTCGCGACGATGAGCATGTCGCGTCGCCCGTTCGGCCGCCGAGGGGGGCTGGTTGGCCGCACACGTTCGCGCACGTCCCCCCGGTTATCGGGTGGGGAAGCAGGCGTCTGAACTTCCCCATCCGGGGGGTCAGAAGTGGGCGAGGTCGCGCATGGCGACGAAGATGTGATCCGGCTCGGGCTCCATGTAGTAGTGCTCGAGCGCTCCCGCGAAGGGCATCGCCGGGATGTCCGGCCCGCCGATCCGCACGATCGGCGCGTCGAGGTCGAACATCGCCTGCTCCGCGATGGTCGCTGCGATCTCGGCGCCGGCACCGTAGGTCCGGTTGTCTTCGTAGACGACCATCGCCCGTGCGCTCTTGCGCACCGATGCGAGGATCGTCTCGGTGTCGAGGGGCGCCAGGGAACGCACGTCGACGACCTCGGCATGGATCCCTTCGTCCTGCTCGAGTCGGGCGGCGGCGTCGAGGCACCGATGCAGCTCGTAGCCGTAGCTCACGACGGTCAGGTCCGTGCCCTCCCGTTTGACGTCGGCCAGACCGATCGGTGTCGGCTGGGGGATATCCGGAACGTCACCCTTGATCAGCCGGTAGCACTTCTTGTGTTCGAGGAACAAGACGGGATCGGGGTCGGCGATCGCGGTGTGCAGCAGCCCGGCAGCATCGGCCGGGGTCGACGGCATCACCACCTTCACGCCGGGGATGTGGGCGTAGAACGCCTCGATCGATTGCGAATGGTAGAGCGCGCCGTGGATCCCGCCGCCACACGGCGCCCGGATGACCATCGGACATGCCCAGTCGCCGTTCGTTCGATACCGCATGCGCGAAGCTTCCGAGAGGATCTGGTCGAACGCCGGATGGATGAAGTCCGCGAACTCGATCTCGGCGACCGGTAGCAAGCCGTGGAGCGCCATCCCGATGGCGACGCCGACGATGCCGGACTCAGCGAGCGGCGCATCGATCACGCGCTGCTCGCCGAACTCAGCCATGAACCCCTCGGAGACCTTGAAGACCCCGCCGCGCGCGCCGACGTCCTGACCGATCAGCACGATGCGGTCGTCGGCCGCCATCTCGTCATGGAGGGTGTCACGGATCGCCGTGACGAGGTTCTTCTCGGTCACGTGTCGTCCTCGGCGAAGACATGGCGGGTCGCCGTCGCCGGGTCGGGGTCGGGTGCGTCCCAGGCGGCCTTGATCGCCGACTCGACCTGTGTCTTCACCTCGTCGTGGACCGTCTGGAGGGCGGCTCGATCCGTGATGCCGCCGTCGACGAGGTACGTCGCGAACCGTTCGATGGGATCGTGGTGCCGGCGTTCCTCGACCTCCTCGCGCGACCGGTAGGACTTGTCGTCGTCGTCGGACGTGTGGGGGAGGAAGCGGTAGGTCTTGCACTCGATCAGGGTCGGCCCTTCACCGGCGCGAGCACGGTCGTGCGCATCCTTCATCACCCGGAAGCACGCGAGGACGTCGTTGCCGTCGACCACGAACCCGGGGATCCCGTAGCCTTGAGCGCGACTCGCGACGTCCGCCACGGCCATCTGCTTGGACTGCGGCACGCTGATCGCGTACTCGTTGTTCTCGCAGATGAACACGACCGGCAGCCGGTGGATCGAGGCGATGTTCAGGCCCTCGTGCCAGTCGCCCTCGCTGGTGGCGCCCTCCCCGAACCAGCTTGCGACGACACCGTCCTCGTTCCGATACTTCATCGCGTAGGCGATCCCTGCCGCGTGCGGCACCTGCGTCGAGATCGGTGAGGAGTGGCTCACGATCCCGAGCTCCCTCGAGCTCCAGTGGCTCGGCATCTGCCGCCCGCCCGAGGTGGGGTCCGTCGCTTTCGAGAACACGCCCAGGAATATCTCCTCGGGAGTCATCCCCGCGACCAACACCACGCCCAGATCGCGGTAGTAGGGGACCCAGATGTCGATACCGGGGCGCATCGGCCAGGCGGTCCCGATCTGACAGCCCTCGTGGCCGGAGACCGGCACCACGAACGGCGCTCGACCCATCCGGTTCTGGCGGAGCGCGGCCTCGTCGATCAGCCGAGCAGTCAGCATGGTGCGGTGCATGGCCAGGAGATCGTCGACGCCGAGGCCCAGGGACCCATGGGCCGTCTCGGTCACCTGCGCGGACACGTCGTGCCTCCTCGCACCCCGCGGCGATTCTACACCGGGGGCACGATCGACCCCCTGCCCGGCCTGCGGGGGAACAACGTCGGCGGGTCGATGCGTTGCGGTGAGTGGCAGGCTGTTGTTGGCGCCTGGTCATCGGAAGGGAAGGAACTCTCTTAGCATGAGCACGACCATGGAACATGTCGTCGAGGTGACCGACGAGACGTTCGAGCGGACGGTGATCGAGGGTTCGAGCGAGCGGCCCGTCGTCGTCGATCTGTGGGCGGAGTGGTGCGGACCCTGCAAGACGCTCGGCCCGATGCTGGAGAAGGTCGCTGCCGAGCGCGAGGGGGCGTTCCTGCTCGCCAAGCTGGATGTGGATGCGAACGGCGTCGGTCAGTCACTCCTGCAAGCCGTGCGTTCCCAAGGGATCCCGACCGTCGTCGCGTTCCGCGACGGCCAGCCGGTCTCGATGTTCATCGGTGCCTATCCCGAGGAGGAGGTCAATCGGTTCATCGATTCGATCCTCCCGACCGGGGCCGAACTGGATGCCAAGGAGGCCGAGCAGGCCGCCGAGTTGGGCGACGTCGCCGGAGCGGAGCGCGGGTTCCGCGATGCCCTCGCCGAGGATCCTGACAACGAGGACGCGGCGCTCGGGCTCGCCAAGCTGCTGATCGACCGCCGCGAGTTCGACGAGGCTCGAATCTTGGTTGCGAAACATCTCCCCGCGCCCGGGGCGGAACGCCTGCGCGCGTCGATCGAGGTCCACGACTGGGCCGAGGGGACGGGCGACGGAACGCTCGCGGCGGCCAAGCGGCTCGCGGCGGCGGGCGATTGGCCGGCCGCGCTCCCCGGCATGATGGCGGCGCTCGCCGAGGACCGCGATGGCGCCCGGCAGGCGTTGATCACGGCGTTCGCGGTGCTCGGGGACGAACATGAGCTCGTCCCCGAGTACCGGCGTCGGCTCGCGTCCGCGCTGTTCTGAGGACCGAGAGGAGCCATCGAAGATGCCCGACCTGCACGGCTCGATCAGGGACTGGTGGGATGCCGACGCGCATCACTACGATCGGTCGGTCGGCCACTCGATCTCGGATCCGGTGGAGGCGGCCGCCTGGAGGGCGTCGCTCCGCCGCCTCCTCCCGGCGCTGCCGTCGCGCGTCCTTGACGTGGGCGCGGGCACGGGGTCCCTCTCGCTCCTGGCGGCCGAGCTCGGTCACCAGGTGACGGCGCTCGACCTCTCGGAAGGGATGCTCGACCGCGCGCGCGTGAAGGCGGAGGAGCGAGGAACGGCGATCTCCTTCGTGGTCGGGACGGCCGAGTCGCCACCCGAGGGCCCATTCGATGCCGTGATCGAACGGCACCTGGCCTGGACGCTTCCGGACCCCGTCGCGGCCTTCGCAGCCTGGCGTCGCGTCGCGCCCTCCGGCCGCCTCGTCCTGTTCGAGGGTTCGTGGGGCGGGGAAGGTCCGCTCGTCAAGCTGAAGGACGCCGCCGCCAGCGCGCTCCATCGGTTCCGAAGGGACGCGGACGATCACCACGGACCGTATCCCGAGGACGTCGTGCGCCGCCTTCCCCTCGCCGCGACCTCGACGCCGGCGCCGTTCGTCGACGCCGTGCTCGCGGCCGGCTGGCGGGCGGTGCAGCTCGAGCGGCTCCTCGACGTCGAGTGGGCCGCGGAACAACGGGAAGCGTGGCCGCTCGGGGCGCTGATGAGACGCCCTCGTTACGCGATCGTCGCCGAGGCTTGAACCTCAGCTCCTGCCGCTGGTCTTCGGCGGCTGACCCAGACGTCCGTCCGGTACGCGAACGTGACCTCGTCCGTCGGGACGAGTTGCCGGACCGCGGCGGCGAGCTCATCTCGCTCTTCGGCTGCGAGCGCGGCGATGAAGCTGATCGACAGAACGCGCGCCACGATCCGCTCGCGCGTCGTGTCGTGCAGGTACGGGAACGACGTGAGCTGCGGCGGCAGGAACGCCTCGCTCGTATCGAAGGCGGCCTTCCACCGAAGCGAGCGATGGCTCGGCGTGTCGCCACGGTACGGTTCGATCAACCGGGTGAGCTCCTGGATCCAGGGGACCGACTCGTCGCGGACGTTCCACACGAGGGCGATCGGCGCCGCGGGCACCAGCACGCGTGCCAGCTCGGCGAGCGCACGGTCGCCGTCGAACCAGTGGAAGGCCTGCGCCGCCACGGCCGCGTCGACCGAGCCTTGCCCGAGCGGCAGGTCCTCGGCCACGGCGTCGAGGACCTCCACATCCGGGAGGTTGCGGCTGAGGGCCTCGCGCATCGCGGCGAGCGGCTCGACCGCGATGATGCGCACCCCGGACGGGGCCAGCATGCGCGTGAGCTTGCCCGTCCCGGCTCCCAACTCAAGGAGTGTTCGATCCGGAGTCAAGGACAACCGATCGACGAGGAACCCGATGGCTCGATCGGGGAACTCGGGTCGTCCGCGCTCGTAGTCGGCCACCACCCGTTCGAACGCGAGGGCGGATGGATGGACCCGCTCGTCAGACGGCATCGGCTACCTGGAACGGCGAGACGATCTCTCCGGGCGCGGGCTCGAACGAGAGGTCGAACACCTCGGACAGGTGCCGCTCGGCGAGGGGCAGGACGTCGGCGACGCTCACACGGCGTCCCAGCTGGTCCGAGAGCGACGTCTGGCCGTGTTCCGGGAGGCCGCAGGCGACGATGCCGCGGAACCACGAGAGGTCGGTCTCGCAGTTCAGGGCGAACCCGTGCAGCGTGACGCGAGCGCGCATCAGGCGAACGCCGATCGCACAGATCTTGTCGTCGCCGACCCACACGCCGGTCTGCACGTCGG
>WNGJ01000371.1_pt1 | contig 39386 bp, 36 predicted proteins | sample 5400611 | NCBI WGS metagenome assembly WNGJ01 (sample SAMN13153375, study PRJNA577476) | soil metagenome | isolation source: 40 cm soil or saprolite under Garry oak tree replicate 1 | place: USA:California | collected 2016-06-15
TAGGAGAGATGAGGATATCCCTAGGTGAGGAGTAACGCGTGGCAACGCAACAATTCCGCGTCTTTTCACTACCAGGAGTGTTGCCAGCAGGGCATGTGTTAGTGTTGAATACCCATCCTTATAGCCTGTCTACCTTCGTTCTCACCCAACTGTCACCAGAGGGATATGGCCTGGTGGCACAAGAAGTGGTGACGGAACTCGAGATGTATGTGCTGGTAGCCCTGCTCGAGGCCTATCCCCACTATTGTCCCTACGAGGTGCTGCAGGCGGCCATCACCGATGAGGCGATCAGTCACGCGCGCACAACCGTGTATCGCGCGGCCGAGCGCAGAACGCTGGACCGCGCCATGAAGCCCGTCAGGAATATCCTGTCGCGTTGCAGGGCAAAGCTACACACATTCGGCATTGATATTCGCTCTCTGCATGGAGAGGGATATATCCTCGCGGCCATGAGATGCTCGTCTTGAATCTGGTAGGCGGTTTCCAGGCAAGCTGGGATGAAAAACTTGTACACTAATCATAATAGGTTTCTTATAGCTCGTAACCGGTACCGTTAGCGATTACGCAACTTGCTCACTTGGCGACGCATCTCGTTGTCAAGAGAACAAGCCAGAATGGATAGTCCATGCCATGGGTTTGTTACATCTGGCCGTGCTTGGCCCGCCTGAAGTGTTTCATGATGCAAGCCGCCTCACATTTTCCTTACGCAAGGCGCAGGCCTTGCTGCTCTACCTGGCCGTCGAAGGCGGCATGCATCCCCGCAGCAAGCTAGCCGCCTTACTATGGCCCGACAGTGAGCCCCACGATGCGCGCACGGCCTTGCGCAACGCCATCGTCCTGCTGCGCAGCCTGCTCGCCGGCACCTCTACTTCCCAGCACAGCCATCTGCTCAGTGAGCATGAACTGCTCGGCCTGAATCCCCATACTCCGCTGGAGCTTGACCTGGACGTGGTGCAGCAGGCGTACAAGCAAGCCCAGGGGCTCTTCATGGTCCCCTCCGAGGAGCAGCGCGCCGCCCTGGTCGCACACCTTCAGCACGCCCTCGCCCTGGTGCGCGGGCCGTTCCTCGATGGCTTCTGGCTGGGCGAGGACGCGCCCTTTGACGAATGGGTGCAGCAGCAGCAGCAGCAGTGGCAGGTGCGCCTGCAGCTGCTCTGCGATCGGCTCTCCTCCTTGCAGGAGGCTGCCGGAGAACTGGAGCAGGTCCGGGCCACGCTCACACACTGGCTGGCGCTCGATCCGCTGCAGGAAGAAGCCTACCGGCGCCTGATGCGGGTGCACCTGGCGTTGGGCGATGCGGCCGCCGCTTTGCAGGTCTACGCCACCTGCCGGGCACGACTGGCCGAGGAGTTGCAGGTCAAGCCGTCGGCGGACACTGTTGCCCTGGCAGAGTATATCCGCGCTACCGGGGCTCGCCGCAGCGGTAGCCCCCCAGCCCGTCGTGCCCCGGCGGAGAGCCGACCGTTAAGTGACCTGGCTGCGCCGCTGGTCGGACGGGCAGCAGCCTTCACCCAGCTCGTCGCCCACTACCAGCAGGCGCGACAGGGGCAGCCGCAGGTCGTGCTTGTAGTCGGAGAGGCCGGCATCGGCAAAACGCGGCTAGCTACTGAGTTTTTGGCCTGGGCGCGGGCCCAGGGTGCCGAGGTGCTGAGTGGGCAAGCTTTCGAGATGGGAGGACAACTGCCCTACCAGCCGCTGGTAGAGGCTCTGCGGCCATGGTTGGAGGAGGAGAACGCTCCGGAGGATCTGCTGGACGATCCGTGGCTGGCCGAACTGGCGCGCCTGCTGCCGGAACTGCGCGTGCGCTACCCCGATCTGCCGGCCCCCACGCAGGATGAACTGGCGGCCAAGGTGCGTCTGTTTGAAGCGGTGGCGCGCTTGCTGGATGCCCTGGCGCAACGAGCGCCGCTGGTGCTGCTGCTGGATGACTTGCACCGGATGGATGGAGCCTCGCTGGACTTAGTGCGCTACCTGGCACGCTACTGGAAAAGCCATGGCAGCCAGGTGCTGCTGCTGGGCACCGCGCGCCGTGAAGGGATGGAGCGCTGTAGGGCGCTGGTGGCCGAGCTGGCCGACCTGGAACGCGACCTGCCGGTCACGCAGGTCCCGTTGCAGGCGCTGAGCGAGGCGGAGACTCTCCAACTCGTGCAGGCTGTCGCCGGGGAGGGAGCACATGGGACGGGTGAGAGGCGTACGCACGATACTGCTCGACCCTCCGCCGCAGGGGCATTGCCTGCGCAGGAGGCGGAGATGCCGCTGGTCGCGCTGGGGCAGTGGCTGTTTGCGCGCACGGGTGGGCAGCCGTTGTACCTGCTGGAGACGCTCAAGGTGTTGCGGGATCGGCAGTGGCTGGTGCCACGGCTGAGTGCTGATGGCGCCTGGAGGCTCGAGCTGGACGTGGACATGGACGCGGCCGTCGCCCAGGAGCGGTCCCGGCGCGAGCTGTTGCCGCCCTCGGTGCGCGCGCTGATCCAGGCTCGCCTGGCGCAGTTCGCGCCGGCCGCGCGCCAGCTGGTGATGGCCAGTGCCGTGCTGGGCAACCAGGCGAGCGCCCAACGCCTATGGCAGGTAGCCGAACTAGGGGTGCAGGCAGGTGTGGAGGCCCTGGAGGAAGCCGTCGGCAGTGGCATGCTGCGCGAAGAGCAGGCAGGGGCAGGCCGCCCGGGCGGCTATCGCTTTGCCCATGAGCTGGTGCGCGAAGTAGTCTACACCGAGTTGGGCGAAGCGCGGCGACAGGTCTTGCACCAGCGCGCCCTGGCGCTACTGCAAGACGAAGGAGCAAGGGTCTGCGAGCTGGCCTATCATGCGCTGGCGGCCGGAGAGGCCGAGGTTGCCTATCGCTACAGCGTGCAGGCTGGGGATGAGACGATGGCCGTCTTTGCCGTCGAAGATGCCATCGGGCACTACGAACGGGCGCGCTCCTTGCTCCACGAGCAGCAGCGGCTGCAGGCCGAGCTTCCGGCCTCGGAGGTCGAACACCTCTACGCCTATCTGGGGCGGGCCTATACCTTCCTGAACGCCTGGCAGCAGGCCCAGGAGGCCTATGAAGAGCTATTAACCTATGCGCAGCACCAGCGTCAGCCCGGGCTGGTCAGCATGACCCTCAATCGCCTGGCGATCCTGGTGGTGCAACAGTCGCACGACAAGCCACGGGTGCGAGCACTGCTGGAGGAAGCCGGGCGCATGGCAGAGGCCAGTCAGGATCAGCGAGCGCTGGCGGAAACAGAGTGGAATCTGGCACAGATCACGGCCACCATGTGGAGCGATCCAAAGAGCGCCTTGCCTCATGGACAGCATGCGCTGGCACTGGCGCAAGGAATACACGATAAGGAATTGGAAGCCAGAAGTCTCTCCTCGCTTGGATCGATCCATAGTATGAGAGGAGACTTTCAAGAGGCCACGCATGCTCTGGAAGCATCCCTGGAGCTGTATGCAGCCCTGGACCACGAGCCGACCGCTGCGCGGGAGCTTTCACTTGCATCCTTTATACTTGGCGCTCCGCCCACACAATACTTATCGAATCGCGCGTCAGAAGCCTTTTGCTGGGGGTACCTGGCTGTGGCGCAAGTGCATGCCGGGCAGGTACAGCTCAGCATGCGCAGTGGCCGCATAGCACTTGCGCTCTCGAAGGAGATCGAGAGCGTCTGTGCACAAGTCTTCAGTACGTTCTCCCTCACGCATGGATTGCTGGAAGCGGGGGCTTATGAAGAGGCGCTCGCGCTCATGCAACAAGCCATGGAGCTTGCGCGGACCTTTTCTCTGACTACAAGCGTCCCGTGCATTCTCATTGCCCTGGGGAGTGTCTATCACGCCTTGCAGCAGTGGGAAGAGGCACGCACAACGCTCGAAGAGGCAGTAGCCGTTGTAGAGACAACAGGCCTCAGATTTTTGCTTGTGGCCGTCCTTTCGCAGTTGTGCATGCACTATGCCCTGGCAGGGCAGTGGGAAGCAGCCTACAGCTATGCCGTGCAGGCTATCTCCCTGCGCAAGAGCATTGATGCGGAATTGATCCCGCTGGATTTCTATCGTCAGTATGAAACAGAAGCCCTGCTGCGTGGGGGAGATGAGAAGCAAGCGCGAGCAGAAGTGCAGCGACTGGGGGAACGTCTGGGGCCCAATCGGCGCTTCCGCATTCCCTACCTGCGCTCGTTGGCGGTGCTGGCAGCGTGGGAGGGGCACAGCAAGCAGGCCATCGACCACTTGCGCGAGGCCGCCCAGCTGGCGGCAGATATCGGGTTGCCAGGAGAACAGTGGCAGATCCAGGCGGCGTTGGGAGCGTTGTATGAGGCAGGGGATGAGCCTGCGCAAGCGCGTACCGCTTTTGGTGAGGTGGTGAGGATCATCCAGGGGCTGGCGCAGGGCATCGGAGATGAAGCGCTGCGTTCGCGCTTTCTGGCCAGGCCACAGATCCAACAGGTGTTGCAGCAAGCCCGAGACCTCGCCAACCCCGTCCCTCAGTGGTAGGTTTTTTGGAGAGCCCCACCAATCGCGTACTGATGACTCATGCTATCCCCTCGGACCAACCGATTGCACGCTCGCCAGAGCTGGGAGCCAGGTGTGATAAAATGACCATGTTCCTAAAGAAGGGACGACATGCGGAATGGAACGTTCATTACAAATGAAGCGTTAATTACAATGGAAGGCATCGTTTGTCTGTGACAAATCTTTATTTGAGGAGACTGACGATCGCCGGGTCAGCTACTGGTACAACTTAGTGAGGAGTTACTGAATGCATCTTAAACTCGACACCCTTGCTGAAAAGGGTTTTGTTGTCCTGCGCGATTACGATGGCCCGCCCGTCCCCCAAGAGGAATGGATGGGCCTCGAGTATATGGACTGGAAAAGTGGTGGGGATACCAACTTCGCGCCCATTGCCTCTGCCCTTGGCGAAATGGAGTGCGCAGGCTTCTGGGACCATGGTAAGTCTGACAAGAACGGCATCTGGACCAAGAATGCCGAGGAGTGCCCCACCCTGGTGCAATGGTCCAAAAATGTAGGGGCTAATTACGGGCGCGTCCGCATTATCAAACTCAATCCTAATACGGAGGCTGAGGCCATCCGCAACCTGCACCTCGACGACAACAACCGCCTCAACCCCGATGGCGAAGGCTGGGTAGTGCGTGCATGGCTGCAACTTACCGATGATCCCAACTCATATATGATCCTGCGCGAGGACAAAGACGACCCCTCGACAGAATCACGCATCTCGCTGCCTCGTAACCGCCAGATTGTCATCGACTCACAGCGTCTTTGGCATGCTGCATGGCATCCAGGGCCAGAGCCGCGTTATGCCCTCATCGTCTCCTTCGAGAGCGGCGAAGCCCTGCAGCGCTGGATCCAAAGCCAACTTCCCCAATCCTCTCAAGTTCGCTAAGACACAGCAGGGTTTTTAGGGGCGGGGTGGTCACACCTTCCTCCAAAAAGCCAGAAACATATAGAGAGGGCTGGTACGGTTTGAGCCGTCCAGCCCTCTCTAATCGACGGGGGAGAGAAGGAAGGAGTATGTCTGCTTGTATCTCTCCCTGCGGTGAACTACTGGTTGGAACTACTAGTTTGGCCGTAATATTTTTCAATCATGTGATTCACAACTTCGGGGTGCTGGCGCGCGTACTGCATGAAGGTTGTTGCCTGCTGCTGCGTCAGGTTGCCATCATGGGCAGCCTGGTTCACCGCGCTCTGGACTGCATTCACCTCAGTCGTTTGCAACTGCGAGGATGAAACACCCTGCGCCGCTGCAAGCTGGCTCAGGCGCTTACCCGCTTGCAACTGGGCTTTAAGCTGACTGGGAGTCATGCGCAGCCCCAGCGCTACCTGGTTAGCCACAGTGTTTAGGTATGGCTGCAAGCTTTGCAGTATAATACCTCTCTCTGCAGGGTTGATGCCGGTGCATGCCTGGTGAGACTGGAGGAACTGCTTAATGGAATTCGCCTGCTTCTGTGTCAACTGCCCGTCTTTCACAAGCTGGGCCAGCGTATCGTCAGCCGCCGCCAGCATGTCCCGTTGCAGCGTGCTCACCGGCACGCCAAGCCGTTTTGCCAGGTCTTGAAAGTATCGCTGGCAGTATGGGTTAGGCGTGGGTGTAGCCGCTGCGGGTGTAGCCGCTGCGGGTGTAGAGGCAGCGTTAGCATTAGTCTGGCTCGACCTGGCAGATGCCAGCAGAGGACTGGTAAAGAACACGCTAAAGAGTATAGCAAGTAACAGCAGTGCAGAACCCCCCCCGATCAACAGTAGTTTGTTCTTTTTCATCTATCTTGAAGTTTCTGCTAAACGTGAACACGTTATACTGAGTCATCATTTTGCCACGCCACCTATGTGACATTTTTATCATAGCGCTGAAAGATCAACAAAGTGTAAGCTAAAGATCAAGATTTGGTCAAGATTTTGCAAAGCGCCTTGAAGCCGCCATAAGTAGTATGTATTCGCTGAAACAGTATGGTACTATACCAACGAGAGGTACATAGGAGCATAGTATATGTCCCGGAAAGTTCTTATTATTGAAGATGAAGAAGGTATAATTCACCTGCTCAATCTATATCTAAAAGATGCTGGCTATGATGTCATTGCTGCCAGCGATGGCGTGGACGGGCTAGCGCTTCATGCGCGTACATGCCCGGACCTCGTCATCCTGGATATTATGCTGCCTGCGCTCGACGGCTTTGAAGTCTGCCGCCGTATTCGCGCCTGGTCAAAAACCCCTATCTTGATGTTGACAGCGCGCGGTGATGAAAATGATCGCATCCAGGGTCTTGATCTTGGTGCGGATGACTACCTCGTGAAACCTTTTAGCCCACGTGAGTTGGTAAGTAGAGTGCGAGCGATCTTACGCCGGGCTGAGAACCAGGAGGCTAGAGATGGACAAACTCCTTCTCAATCCACGACCATCAAGTCGGTGTTGCGCTATCCAGAACTTACCATTGATTTGCCGGCGCGTCGTGTTGAAGTCAATAACTCTGAAGTAACATTAACGCCGACCGAGTTTGACCTGCTTGCACTGCTAGCGCAGTCGCCCGACCGGGTATTTACTCGTGAAATGCTGATGAATAAAGTCTGGGGCTACAATTATTTTGGTGATGGGCATATTATTGATGTCCATATCAGCGCGCTGCGCAAGAAAATAGAGGCTGACTCGGAGTATCGCTACATTAAAACCGTCTGGAGCGTTGGCTACAAATTTGAAGTAGGAGCCCGCTCGTAATCGCCCTTTTATGTCAGGCCGTGTAGGATCGGTGACGCTTGCGTCGCCCTTGCGTAGGGTATCTTGATAACCGCTTACGGTTATCAAGTTCATTGGGAACTCACATTGGTTATGCAATTACAACCACTTCAGCAACCGGGCACAGAAAAGCGAGTACACTGGTGGCAGAGTATTCGCTGGCGATTGGCCCTCGTATCAATCCTGGTAGCCCTGCTGGCGACAACACTGCTGGCTATAGCCGTCATAGTAGCGATTAATTACTACTATGGTGCAGACCAGCGCCAGCGACTCACGAATATTGCAGGCGGAACCGCACAGCGAGTCGGTGAGAGCTATGCGCAAAGTGGCAGCCTCATGAAGGCTGTAAATGACATATTACCTAATACAGCAACGCAAAATGCTCAGAACCAGGACTACCTGTCGATTATCCTTAGTGCTAATCGTTTCCCCCACCTTATCTATCCGCGTTATGGCAATGTTCAGCAGCGGCCCGCTACTTTCACCGGCCTGCTGGTGGCAATTACCGATCCAACCGCGCAGAAGGGCGACTATGCTAAATTAACCGTGGCAATAGCACAAGCCCGGCGAGGAACTACCACCATTGGTCAAATCGGCACAAGCGGTCCAGGCGCTTCTCCTCGCCTCTTTGTCTCAGAACCAATTTTCGCAGGTGGGCAGAGTAGCAGCACGGTAGTTGGTATCTTGATCGTGCTGCCGCGTTCAGCAGCTGAGAATACTGTTCCCCCATTTTTGGCGACGGTAAGTACATTCACCTTGATCGCATCTGCCATTATAGCCGTGCTAGCAGTAATCGTAGCCGTCCTCTTTTCACGTACTATCACACGTCCCCTGGCGCAGCTGACCAATACAGCCCGCGTGCTTGCCTCAGGAGACTATAGTGCACGGGTCATAACTAATTCGCAAAGTGAGTTGGGCGAGCTAGCCGATACTTTTAACGAGATGGCGGTGCGGCTCGAGAAAGACGTAGATGAACTGCGCCAGCAGGAATACTTGCGTCGCGAACTCATCATGAATATCACCCATGACCTGGCAACGCCCTTGACCGCTATTGCCGGTTTGGGCGAATCGCTCGTGGATGGCGTGAACCAGAATCGTGAAGATTATGAAGCGACCGGGCATATCATCATGCGTGAAACACTGCGATTGCGCCGACTGGTCAAAGACCTGCACATCATGGCTAAAGTGGAGGCAGGAGCAATGCAGCCCCGGCCGAAAGTGTTACGCCTGGCTGCAATCGTTGATGAAGCCCTGGCTGTGCTTGCTCCTGAATTTGAGCGTGCGAATGTGGAGCCGCGCAATAACGTGCCTTATGATCTTCCGCCCATATGGGCCGACCCCGATTTGCTAATGCGCGTTTTCTCAAATCTCTGCGATAATGCGCTGCGCTACACCCCGCCGGGCGGAGCCATTATTGTTGATGCCAGGCAGCGGGGGAGTACGCTCGAAATTGCCATTACCGATACCGGTAAGGGTATCCCGGCCGAAGCCTTGTCGCGTATCTTTGATCGCTTCTATCGCGCCGACGCCTCCCGCCAGGCTAACACAGGCGGCAGCGGCCTGGGCTTAGCAATTGTGCAAGCTATCGTAGAGGCACATGGCGGCACAATTCGTGCAGAAAATGCACACCAGGGCGGTGCATGCATCATCTTCACCATGCCAATAGTCGAGCAGGCCCCTATCTGGAGTTATACAACAATTCCTATCCAATAGCCCATCTTACTTACCCTCCCGACCCCCGTTATATAGACAATGGTATACTACTAGTAGCAGCATGACTTTAGCCATTGCCTCCATTTTTGACAAGAAAGATAGAACAGGAATTGATTGAAGTGCTGCAACAAATCGTGCGTAATATGGCCGCTCTCCTCGAAATGCAAGATTGCTCGATTGTCTTGCAAGATGCTCAAGGAACCACATTAGTAACACATGCTGCCCCACAAGAACAAAAGCATGGCGTGAATCATGCCCGTTTTCAGGGGAATGAAAGCGTAACTGCCTGGGTTGCTGAACATCGTGAACCACTCGTCATCAATGACATAAGTCTTGACCCCCGTTTCAAGCGCGAGGGCACAACGCCGGTCGGTTCGCTGGTATGTATGCCATTAATCGATAAAGAACATTTCGCCGGCACGCTGACCGCCAGTAGCCCTGCAACAGGTACCTTTTGCTCACATAAATTGGACATACTGGCAATTTTTGCTGAACAGGCAGTACTGGCAATCAGCAGTGCGCGCCGGGCAGAGCTGGCTCAGCAAGATGCAGCCCGCATGAAGGCAAACTTCCTCTCCCTGATTACCCATGAACTGCGCTCGCCGCTCAACACTATCAATGGCTACCTTGATCTTGCCCTGGCAGGCATCGCGGGTGAACTGAATGAGCAGCAACTCGAATTTGTGAAGCGGGCGCGTGGCGGCAGCGAACACCTGTATGCCCTTGTTGAAGATCTTTTGCTTGTCTCGCGTGCCGATGCCGGGCAATTGCGTTTGAACCGCGACCTGGTCAGTTTGCCAGAAATTGTGGCCGGTGCCGTAGAAGGACTTGAACTGATAGCGCTGGATAGTAGCATCAACACGAGGGTTGATATCCCCACTAATGTTCCTCCCATTTATGCCGATGCGGATCGTATCCAACAGGTGCTGCGTAATCTTATCAGCAATGCCATACGCTTTACACCGCCAGGTGGAGAAGTAACGATTTCTGCGCGTGTAATCAACGAAACAGGTATGAGCGTAACCGATCAAGAGCAGCAGTTGGTAGAGATACAGGTACGGGATACTGGCTGTGGCATAGCCCTCGAACACCAGCAGCGCATTTTTGAACGCTTCTACCAGATTCCGCTTGAGGCTGGCCGCTCCGGCGGTCAGGGCTTAGGGCTGGCTATCGTGAAAATGATCGTAGAGTTACACGGTGGGCAGGTTACAATCGAAAGTGAACCAGGCGCAGGGAGTACCTTCAGATTCGCACTCCCGACCTGGTTCTCTCAAAATTAAGAATAGATGCCCTTGACGTTAGCGGTGAAATCATGCTATGCTCATTCTATCCCTGATTTTGGGTAAGGCGGCTGGTAAAGGTAAATGGCAATTAAATTGCAGGGATCAGACCTGGCGTGTAAGCTTGTACAGAAAAAGGAGACAGACCATGGGTATGCTGCGGATTATGTCCCGTCGCGGTGATGAGCGAATAGTTTGGGATCTCGAGAAAGCAGAAACCAGCGATTCCGAGACCGTAGCGGCAATCCGAGAAGCTGAGCGTATCTTTAACGAGGAAAGCGCTCGCGGCGCAACCGCATTTAGAGTGGAGTCTGGTAAAACTGTAGAGCGTATTGAAAAGTTTGATCGTACAGCCGAGCAGATCGTGATGGTGCCTCGTGTAGTGGGTGGCTAAGGAGAGAGTAAACGGCTATGTTACAAACCCTTAGCCTGTTCCTTGGTATCTGGCTGCTGTTCTTACTCCTGGCGATTTATTACCTTTCGCAGGCTCCTGATGGCCGCGTTGGGCGTTTCCGTGAATCGGTGAGTGAGCATCTCTCAGCCGAAAGCCGCGCAAAGGCGCTGCTCAGAGAAATGCTGTCGGAGAATCAGTATCAGCAACTTATCAAGTTTGGCTACCTCGAAGTGCCTAGCCCATCAATCGATAATCGCGTCTACCGTATCCCTGGCTCCGGGGGACTCGTGAAAGTTTACGAGAGAGGTTGCGCAGTCATGGAACTTTGCCTGCAACCCGCGGAACCATTACCAGACGGTGATGTAGTAGTGATGCATAAGCTGATGATCGAGGCCAATGAAGAAGAGTATTTGCAGAAAGCAAATCATTTTGCCCCAGGTATCATCTCACTTCGCTGCCAACATCTGTAAGGTCCGGTGCACGCATTCCTATAATGCAAAATCGTTTCACAAAAAGATTGGCGTCTCAGGCGCCAATCTTTTTATGTTTTAACTTAATACTCATCAAGACAGCACGGTGCCGCTGAACTTTTGCAAAATGATTACGTATATATCTATTGAGTATTAGTTTTCCAATATGGTTCTAGACTCTGACGCAGAAACAAAGTATAATCTGCCTTAAGGACCTTTGCGGTCGCTTTGTCGGGACCAAGGCCCAATATCGGAGAAAGTAGGTACGAGCTATGGAATGTCCCTACTGTAAATATGAAAACCGCGATGGCGTCCGCTATTGCAGCAATTGCGGCAAACCTATGCCCTCCACTACTGCTACGTCTACGTCAAACAGCACAACCATAGGTGGCACCTCTCGTGCTCTAAACGTTGGTACGTCCTTGCAAGGTGGCCGCTACGCCATTAAAGAAATACTGGGTCAGGGTGGGATGGGAGCTGCATTGCTGGCCACCGACAAGCGGTTGGATAATAAGCAGGTCGTTATCAAAGAATTAATCTCCGACAACACTGATCCCGAGAAGTTTAAAGAAGATGAGCACAACTTCAAACAGGAAGTAGTGACCCTGGCTCATCTCGACCATCCCTTGATTCCGAATGTGACCGATAACTTCGAAGAGGGGTCGCGCTACTTTATGGTGCAGGAATACGTGGAGGGGGAAAACCTGGAAGATCGCATGGATCGTCTCAATCAGCCGATGAAGGAGCGCGAAGTGCTCCTGATTGCTTCCGAGATGCTGGATGTCCTTGACTACCTGTCGCAACAGACACCGCCCATCGTGCATCGTGACATCAAACCCGCCAACATCATCATCGGCTCCAAGGATAGGCGGGCGCACCTGGTTGATTTTGGTATCGCACGTGCCGATGTCGCTCGCAATGCCCGGCGCAAACAAACTTCTGCCCTGGGTACACCTGGCTATGCTCCCCCCGAACAATATCAGGGCAATGCTGACCCACGTTCTGACTTGTATGCGCTGGGCGCAACCCTGCACCACGTGTTGACCAACCGGGACCCGCGCAATTATCCGCCGTTTACGTATCCGCCGGTACGCACGCTGAATCCCCAGCTCTCACCCGAGGTCGAGCGTGTTGTCGCTCGCGCGGTCAACAACGATATCACCCAGCGTTACCAGAGCGCGGCAGCTATGAAGCGCGATGTCGATGACATTTTGCTGAAGCGCTTCGGCGTCTCAGGCAACATCAGCAGCTATACCCTTGGAACGTCAGGGCCGATGGCGTCTGCGGGCGCTGCCGGTGCCGTAGGTGGGTCAAGCATGGCTAACACATTTGCAAACCAGCCGACGCGGGTTCGGCAGCCACCCATAACTCCGGTGCCACCACCTCCGCCCCAGCAGCCAGGTGCTGTGTATTCTCCGCCGCCAAGGCAGCAAGGCGGCAACAATGTGGCGCGCAACTTCCTACTGTTCCTAGTGGTTATCTTGCTGCTTGGAGCGCTTGCCTTTGTCGCAGTGAACAACTTGCGCGGTAGAGGAACTACTACAACCGGCAACAATACACCAACCCCGACGGTGACAGTGCCATCCAATGGCATAGGCGTCACCAAAGCGCCGGACGGTGAGTATATTGGTATTAGCGATGGTACTTTTGCTTTTGATACCAGCCGGGGCGATGGCGCATCCAAGCAGCAGGCTGCGCAAAAGCTCGCGCAAGGCGACAGTGGCGGTGCTGTGGCGTTGTGGAGTTCCGGGCTTTCAACTGATACAAATGATGCCGAGGCGCTCATCTATAAAGAAGATCAACGTGTGCTCTCTTCAGGCAATCCATATATCACAGTGGTTGTGGGGACAATGCTCACCGGAGCCACTGCTACAGTGAGTGTGGGACACGATGATCTCCAGGGCGCTTATGTTGCGCAAAAGGAGTTTAATGACGGCGCTAAACTTCCTAATAGCGTAGAAGTGCGCCTGCTGATTGCAAACGCTGGTAGTAAACAAGACTATACAAATGCGGTGGCACAGCAGATCGTGCAGTTGGCCAAGGTGGACAAGACATTTGTGGGTGTGATGGGCTGGCCTTTCAGTGGCTATGCTAACAATGCGATCAAAGTGTTGGCTGCTGCACATATTACAATGGTTTCACAGACCGCATCCAGCGATGCTTTGACCGGCATATCTCCTTACTTCTTCAGGGTGGCTCCACCTAATAAGGACCAGGCGATCGCCGGTGCGAAGTATGCTGAACAGGTTTTACATGCCAGGAACGTGGCGCTCTTCTATGATCCTTCCAACCTGTATACCCAGAGCCTGGCAAATGCTTTCCGTACGCAATTCACAGCAGATGGCAACAAGATTGTCGTTGAAGAGAAATATACGGTTGGCAAGCCTAACTTTACCCAGCTCTTGAACGATGCTGAAACTCATAATCCCGACCTGATCTACTTTGCCGGCTATGCCAGTGATGCCAGCGTGCTCCTGACAGACCTGCCAACGTCGGGACAATTTGCCAATTTGCAGATAATGGGTGGAGATGCTCTCTACGAGTTGGGAGGGTACACGAGTAGTGCTCATGATGCTAGAGTTCGCCTGCACTTTACGACGTTTGCCTATCCTGATGAGTGGCAAATTGTGTGCTCATCTAGTCATTCGGGTGCCTGTTCAACACCGTCGTTCTTCGGGGAGTACAAAGCAGCGTACGATCCCAACAATCAGCACACAACGGGTAGTCCATATGGCTATACCCGCGCCGATGGCGACGTAATTCTCTCCTATGATGCTACGCTTGTAATGTTGACTGCGGGTGGTAAAGCTCTTACAGGCACAAAAACGGCCATTACACCGAACGATCTGCAGCAAGCCTTAAAACAGATCAAGGGTGCGCAGGCAATCCAGGGTATAAGCGGGCAGATATCGTTGGGGCCTGATGGCAATCCAATCAAGAAAGCGCTGGTTATTCTGAAAGTCATTCAAGGTGGTTTCTTTGTCCAGGATGCAGTCCAGGGTTGTTTCCAGAAAGGCACGTGCTGATTAGTCCAAGAAAGGGGGAGAGTTTATTCTCTCCCTCTTATTTTTTGCTCTATTGACTCCATCGTCATCCCCGCAATCTCCACAGTTTTGTGCCGACCTGCTGTACCGTGCACAATCTGTATGTCACGTTTGGACAGGTCTAGACGCTGGGCGAGCAAAGCAAGCAGCGCTTCGTTGGCAGCTCCATCGACAGGTGGCGCAGTCAGGCGCACTTTAAGCGCCCCGTCTTCCCACTCTAGCATGTTCTTGCTGCTGCGAGGTATCACACGCACACTGATGCGCATGGTATCTACCACCCATTGGGAAGCGATTGGAGCAGTAGCGTTTGTATCGTGGCAACCAGAAACCAGCCGATGAAAAATGCTATGTCAATAACGCCGACAGGACGGATAATACGACGTATCGGCACTATGAACGGGTCGGTCAGGCGTGCCAGGAAACGTATAAAGGCGTAACGTTCATCAATGCGGAACCAGGAAGCTACTGCTCGCACCAGCATTGCTATAATGATAGCGCCCGTCCCATAGAGTATAATCGCGTATAGAATTCCATGATTGGAAGGTACTCCAGGCATACTTTGTTACTCCTGAACTGTGCGTACTTCGATGACAGTAAAACCCAGAATTTTGCGCCGGAAGATATCGGTTACGCGTACCCCTTCAAGGTCAGGCAGCGTTGTGAAGTGCTTTTGTACCAACTCACCAAGCGGACGGGCCGCCATTAATCCTGCGACCGAAGAGACAGCAGTTGAAGCGATGCGTGTACGCGTATGGCTGGAGGTCATGCCGAGCAACGTGCCGGCTGTGAGTAGTGAGACGCCGACGACCAGGTTAGTGCCGCAATTTGGATGGATGGCAAGTTCTGCTTCGCCAGCCTGCAGGCGACGCAGCGCTTCATCGAGGGCCCTGCGCAGTAGACCAAGGTCCACGTCCCCGAAAATGATAAAGCCGCGCGAACTGGAACGGGCGCTAATACGTAAATCAGGGATTAGTCCGCTGAGTACGGTTACCGTTGCATGCTCTAAGGCATGGTTTTGACGGATACGACGGCCGAACAACATATCATCGGTGTTCATTTGTTTTCTACTTCCTTAGAATTGTTCTTATTCACACGTTCGCCAAAGATTGCCCGCCCAATACGCACAATCGTGGCTCCTTCTTCAATAGCTACAGTATAATCGTCTGTCATCCCCATAGATAGGTGTTGCCACGAGCTCGCGAGCAACATGGAACGCAATCGATCTCTTACTATACGTAGCTCACGAAATATAGGCCGTACTTCTTCCGGGTCCATTACCAGTGGTGCGATGGTCATCAGTCCATCTACCTGGATATGTGGCAGTTCCACGATTTGGCGGGCCTGCTCGAGTGTTTCGGCTGGAGATATGCCCTCCTTACTTGCTACACCCGCAACATTCACCTGGAGTAGCACAGGCAGGCGTATGCTATGCTCTCCGGCGAGCCGGTTCAGCATCTGCGCTAAATGCAGGCTATCCACGCTCTGCACACAACTAAACTGACCTACCACCTTACCGGCCTTATTGCTTTGCAAGTGGCCAATCATGTGCCAACGTACTCCCTGCGGGTGGAACGCCGCAATTTTGGGAAGCGCCTCTTGCACACGATTCTCGCCAAAATCAGTCACTCCCAAATTATACGCCATTTGCACAAGTTCGACAGGCATCGTTTTTGAAACGGCAACAAGCATGATCTCATCAGGCGTGCGTCCTGCTCTCTGCGCAGCTGCTGCGATAGTAGAACGCACATGGGCGATATTAGCAGCCAACTGCTCCTGATTTATTCTCGATTGGTTGCTCGGCATAGCTTAGCTTATCTTCTATCATTACGCAGCGCCAGGATGGACGGAAAGCGACCGGCCTTACCATGTTCGCCCCGGTGCGAGAAAAAGCGATGTGTTTCGCAGCTTGTACATATATCCGGCAACTCAATATGTTCCGCTAACACACCTGCCATAAGCAACTGCTTACGATTCGTCTCCCAGAGGTCGAGGCGCAAGCTGTTACGTTCGGGCAGTTCCCATACAGAAAATACGGCCGATTCCCGTACCAGGTTGCGATACCTCACATCCGTTGGCATAGTCTCAAATTGCTGTTGTCCTATGAACAGTTCTTGTACCGCTCCGGTGACCTCATAGCAGCAAGGCCCAATCGATGGACCAATACCTACATAGATATTGTGCGGCCGGCTGCCAAACTGTTCACGCATTGCGTCAATAGTAGCGGCAGCGATGCCACGAGCGGTACCACGCCACCCGGCATGAGCCATACCTATTGCACCCTCTAAGGGATCATAGAACAACAAAGGAACGCAGTCGGCGGAAGCCAGCGCAAGCGCCACTCCACGCTGCCTGGTGATGATTGCGTCGGCTTTCCATCGCGGCTTAGCTGTTCCTAATTGTTGCAGTTGAGTATAATTAACACGCTGTGGTTGGTCGTATCGCCATTCCCATGTATCGTCATCGCCAAGTATAGCAACATCAGCGCCATGTACTAACCAGAGCGTGGCACAGGGATATGTCTCTAGTTGTAGGGTTTGTAGCGCAAGCAGACGATTACGTAACACGTTCTCAAAATCATCACCGCTGCTAAATGAAACGTTCAATCCCCAGTAAGGTGTTTTGCTGTATCCTCCCAGTCTTGTAAAGCTAGCATGAGTAATTTCGGGAAATTGGAGATACTGGGCGAATTGCATAAACCGCACTTCGCCTTGCTGTTGCTCGATCAAGTTGGCTCCTCTAAATGTGTTGTCAAGAAGTATTGTAGCACATCATCCTGTATGGACGAGGGAGGTGCTGTGTGGGTAGGGGTCGCTGTCGCTTGCGTCGCCCTAAGTGAAGCACCTCAAGCATAGCATAAAGAGATGATCTTGCAGGGCCTCCTAAAATCCACCGGTGACATTACAGACCCCAACGCCGAAGATATTATTAAACAGGGGCTGAATATTATCGCAGTTCGGTATAACCACGCTCTGATTAGAGCTTAGCGATGAATCATAGACTGTTGCAAATTTCCCGTAATCCTGATTACCTCTACCAGGTGCCAATGAAACACGGTGTATGGCAGAATTGGCTAGAGTACGGCCAAAATTAGCGAATGCCAGTATTTCCTGCGCACTCAGATCCGTATAGACTTTACCGGACAGGTCCCTAGTCAGTTGCTGGAAATGACTAATTATATTTGGCGCGGTCAACTTCTTTTTGAGCGCCTCCAGTATCTCTTGCTGTCGATTGGTGCGTCCGATATCGCCCACGAGATCAGCGTGACGCGAACGTACGTATTCTAATGCCTCCAGCCCATTAAGATGCTGCGGACCGGGCGCAATGTTGATACGTTCAACCGCGTAGGGATCGTTCGGATTGGCTCGTGTGTCATCGGGATAAGTGTCATCTACAACAGGATGCGTTACATCGATATCGACTCCCCCAAGTGTATCGATAACGCTGGCAAAGCCGCTTAAACCCACCCAAGCATAGCGGTCAATCGTGATGCCATAATCCTGCTCAACGGTCGAACGTGCCGAGCGAACGCCATCATCAAAGCTGTTGTGCTTCACAGATCCGAGAAAGAAAGCCTGGTCGATTTTATGCATGCTGCCATTTTCTGGTACGTACACCCACGAATCACGCGGGATAGAGACCAAATACACGCTGTTGTTGTCAGGATCGACGTGCACAACCATCATAACCTGTGTCAACAAGGCGGGGAAGCTATATTTATTATCGTCGTCGCTGCCGAGCAGCAAGATATTCCATGGCCGCCCTGTAATGGCGCTGTCATCAGGTGATGGTTCGTCGCTGCTGCGGCTGACAGAATGAAAGAAATTCTCTAGAGGGATTTGTACATTGTTTTCGAAATAAGAGTAACCATAGGCAAGAAAACCGCCAATTACCATGACGAGCAGCAGAAAGGTGTAGATGGCGATACGCATCCTTGTTGAATAGCGGTTACGTTCTTGTGTGCCGGGGGAAAATTTTTCTAGAGGTATTTGTGATAATGGCCGCTTCTGAGTTACTTCATCGCCCATTTCCCAAACTATGCCTCTCTGGAAGTTTTATACGGAGCAATCCCATAGTTATTCAAACACATTTTTTACACCAATGTATGATAATACATACGAGGGTCATCTTCAAGGTTTCGTGGAACCCGCACGAATATGACACGTTGACGACGGAATTTAGAAGTGCGGTGCTCGACGCTATCGTGATACAATACCAACAAAAATATCTATCTGTAGAGGAGCTATTTGTTTATGGACCTCGAACAAGTTCAGCGGGCCTTGCGCAACGAGAATCTTGATGGCTGGCTGTTTTATGATTTTCGTAAATCAAACCCCATCGCTTACCAGGTCTTGTCGTTACCCATTGATAGTTTCTTTTCACGCCGCTGGTTCTACTTCGTGCCAGCCCATGGCGCCCCGGTGGCCCTGGTCAGCGCCGTCGAAGCACATGTGCTCCATTCATTGCGGGGAGAGCGGCTTGTCTTTCGCACCTGGCAGGAGATGCAAAGCCACCTGAGAACTATCCTGCGGCCCGGTACGCGTATAGCAATGGAATACTCACCCATGAACGCCATCCCCTACATGGCACGTGTCGATGGCGGCACGCTCGAACTGGTACGATCCTTTGGCGTTGAGATCGTCAGTTCCGCCAACATTGCACAGCGTTTTATAGCACAGCTCAGCGAGGCACAAATGGAGAGTCATCGTGAAGCAGGACGGCGGCTCATTGCGGTGAAAGATGCGCTTTTCGTGGCATTGGGTGACGAGCTGCGTGCAGGCGTAACGCTCGATGAATACAATGTCGTGCAGCGTTTCACGGCTATCATACGACATGCCGGTCTGGTTCTGGCTGACCCTCCACATGTAGCAGTCAACGCGAATGCGAGCAACCCTCACTATGAACCGACCAGCGACAATCACAGCCCCATTCAGCGCGGAGACTTGATCTTATTCGACTTCTGGGCACATCTGCCCGAAGCCGACGCTATCTTCGCCGATTATACCTGGATGGCTTATGCCGGGTCACGCGACGAGATCCCGGCACACCAGCGTGAAGTATTCGAAATTGTGCGGCGCGCGCGTGACACTGGTATCGCTTACGTGCACGAGCAGCTGGCAAAGGGCCTGCGTGTCGAGGGTCGTCAGGTAGATGACGTTACCCGAGCGGTCATTGCCGATGCTGGTTACGGCGATTATTTCGTGCATCGTACCGGGCATAGCATTGGGACTGTTGTACATGGCAACGGGGCGAATCTCGATAATTATGAGACACAGGACGACCGGGTATTGTTATCCTCTACCTGCTGTTCGATGGAGCCTGGTATCTACCTACCAGAGTTTGGTATACGTAGTGAGGTCAATTTGCTTATTCATGAGCGCGGCGTTGAGGTAACTGGCATACCCGCCCAAGAAGAGATTGTGCCGCTGCTGGTTTGATCACCTTACAACCCTCGTGTTGTAATCATCGTATATGATGGTGAGAAACACATTATTGACAAGGCGTTTATAAGGGCACCTGCTAGGATTGCCCTGACGCCAGTACACGGGAGGAATTTATTATGGGCGATGAGTGGGAGCAGGATAACGGCTCAGAACCAGGATCAGGGCAGCCCTATCAAGATGACTTAGATAAGCGCATCGAAGAAATCCGGCGTAAAGTAATAGAAGGGACCAGTGAAGCACAACAGCGCATCAAGCGTGTCGTAGATAAAGCCGGTGAATATTGGCAGCAGACCAATACGCCCCCAGTACCTCGCCGTGCCACAACTGTCGAGGAAGAGCGCATGCGCCACCTGGCTAATATGTGGAGTCTCGGGAACTGGCAGCTTGCGCGAGACCTGGGCACATATATGGACCTCGTCTCCTGGGGAGAAGACGAAGTATGGGAGGTTACAGTGCAGACACGCTGGGAGGCACGCAGCCTGGAGGTGGTGTCTGAACCTTATGCAGGGCGACCTTTAGGGAAAATGCAGCCGTTACTGCCTGTGTGGGATTATGAACTGCCACCCGTTATGGGTTTGAAAGCACCAGAAAGTCGTATCCGCCTTGAAGGACTGGACGAAGTTATATCTTGCACCGCCTGTAATAGTACAGGGCGTCTGCTCTGTGCCACCTGCACAGGACGAGGTTGGGTGATCTGCCCGGACTGCAAAGGACGTACCAGAACTCGTTGCTCGACGTGTAAAGGTCGCGGCTACGTCGCAGATTGGACAGCGACGAAGAAAAAGCCATTTTTCCAGAGGCGGGCCGAAAACCTGGCGAATTCAGTCAACGAAAAAGTGTCGGATGTCTTCGAAGGCATACGCTCACAAGGCATGCCTATTCCCAATCCGCTTGATACTGATCCTGCCATGAAGGGGCGCACTATACCCTGCCCGGATTGCGAAAATGGCGAAGTGGAATGCACGTGTGGAACCGGCAAGCGTGTCTGTCCGACCTGCCAGGGAGCAAAAACCGAGTTATGCATACACTGCGGAGGTACAGGCAAAGTGGTTCGTCATTATGAGATAGTGCGTCGCTTTGACCTGGGCGAGCAGACACGAATAGTCGGTGCCAATGCCATTCCCGAGCAGCGCCTGGCGAAAGCCTCCGGAGACCTGGTCTACAATACTGAGATCAACGAGCCTTTGTATCCTGAAGCTCCGCCTGAGGGTGTTCCCATGGATGTTTGGAGTGCGGCTGTTCAATTGACTCAAATGGCCGACGAGAGTCCGAATGCAACGGGTGCTCACGCTGCCAATCCGAAGTCCCAGACCCGGGCCAGTTTGCAGGTGCTGGAGTTAGTGCGTATCCCCTACATCAAAGTAGATTATCGCTATGGGGATCTAGACTACACCTTCTTCACCTATGACGTTGAGGGAAAAGAGAAGTTTTACGCTGATCGCTATCCGGCGCGCTGGGATCGTATTGAGCGACTTGTGCGCTTTATCAGCACCGACCTTATGGCTCCATCTCAGGAAAGTTTTGAGTCTAATGGCGCAGGCGATCAGATGCGCGGATACCGCGTGCCGATTGAAAAGCCGCCATATTCGATTACCGAAGAGGGCGAATAAATAAATGTGGGGGCGCAGAAATTGCGCCCCCTCAGTTTTAAGCAATAGCAGCGTCCCTTCTATTACCCTGTTTTAGTGCCTGGTAAACCAGGGATTGGACAATCAAAGATGCACCGGGAAGGGAAAACAGTGGAACAGAAGAAGATATATGCAAAAGAATTAGGCATTGACCTTTCGTCAAAACAAGAAACAGAATATTTCAAATGGTTTCTGGCGTCTCTGTTATTTGGCAAGCCTATTCAACAAGAGGTAGCCAAGAGAACGTATTTTGAGTTTGTGAACAATGGATTAACAAGCCCCGATGCAATCATACAAGCTGGATGGGATAAGCTCGTTGAAGTTTTAGATCATGGCCATTATGTCCGGTATGATTTCTCAACAGCGACGAAATTGTTGGATGTTTCAAAAACACTGAAAGAAAAATATGGAACGCTCACTGATCTTCTGAAACAGTCTCATTCGATAGATGAGTTATCTTCTCGTTTAGAAGAATTTAAAGGCATCGGCCCAAAGACAACAGAGATTTTTCTGCGTGATGTCGCGCCAATTTTTTCCAGTAACAAAACTGAGAAGACGTGATAGCGTATGGACAAATGGAGATACGATCAAGACGAACATGCCGTCGACGATGCACGCAGACTGCGTGAAATGGCGGGTTCGGCTGGTATGTTTTCCCCAAATTCTGCAACGACCGGCAAATGATCGCTTGCCTGTTCAGCTCGTGAACCGTTGCCCTCTGTAATCACCTTACACCCTGAAAGGCGCCCAGCCAGTTCCGGGCTGGCGAAGATGAAATCAATACGGCCCGCAGGCGCGCTCGCCGGGCAGGTGAAGCCCCAGGCGTATGGATTCGTAGAGCGGAAGCAATCTATGTAGCCTGCTTTGCACAATAGTCTGATGCTGCTGCGAGGGGCGTACAATGAGCCAGCCTCGTCAAAGAGGGCGGAGAGCAATTTGCTGCGTGGAATGACGCGCAGGAGTGGATTGAGGAAGCGCAGGGGCTCTGGCACGACAAAGTTGAGAGAGGGATGTCCTACACTATCATTAGGGCTTTGCTGGTGTCTTCGATCCCTTTCAACCAGGTAACGCAGTAGAATACTAGCTTTCAGGCGATCACCCGGGGCGAGCGTATTGAAATCACCCATCAGCAGGTGCGGTGTTCCTTGTTTCGCTGACATGATGCGCAGGATTTCTTGCATCTCTTTGCGCCGAATACCATTGCCGCCTCTACCGTGGGAGAAGGCGGCCACCAGGTGCGTCACAAACACCGTCAACTCGCGGCCATCCTTCTCCTCTAAGCATACCTCTAAGACGGGTTTTGTGAGTATGCCGGGACGCATGTGCGAATGCACGTGCACCATCGGTAGGCGGCTGAGCAGGGCCACCTGCCAATTGCCCATACGCGTAGAGGATCCGCTCATTCTATACTGCATACCCAGTCGTTGCGCCAGCTCCTCGACAACTCGCGGATTCGTAGCTTCGACCAGCCCGACGAGATCGGGATTTGCTGCTCTGATGATGTTAGTTATATGATCAACACGGCGCGTGCCGCCTACGAATATGTTATAAGAGAGTATACGAGTCATCTATAGGTATCCTTCTGTTCTGTATTGCTTTCAGGTTTCACCTTACTATACCAGACGCAGAAGGAGCCATAAAAGACACCTCGTGTACCAGGCACCCAATCAACTCAGCACTACTCGCTCGATATTTAGATTCATCGCAGCCAACCTGGGAACAATATTGCCATATCCCCGCTCAAGAAGTTCAATACCCATCACAGTCGTTGTACCGCTGGCGACTGCTGCCGCGATCACATAAGCTAATCCCGCTCGTAAATCTGGCGTGGAAATGTAATCAACAGCAGTGAAAGGAGTTGGCCCCATAATAATCGCGCTGTGCTCGAAGTTGGACTCTCGATAACGACACGTCGTTCCGCCCAGGCAGTACGTTGTCAACTGCGTTTTTGCTCCCAACGTATCGAGCGCTTTCAGGTAGCCAAAGCGATTTTCGTGTACTGTCTCGTGAATGATCGAGATACCATTGGCCTGCGAGAGCAGAATGGCAAAGGGCTGTTGCCAGTCAGTGGAGAAACCGGGATACACGTCTGTCTCGATAATCGCGGGACGCAGCGCCTCCCTACGGAAAAAGCGGATGGCGTTTGCTCTAACCAGTTCAAATCCTCCCCCCACCTGCCCGAAATGGGAGAGGAAATTGCCAAGCGTCTCCGGTCGAATGCCCTCAACAGTAATATCGCCATCCGATGCACAGGCCAGGCAGGCCCACGAGGCAGCCTCAATGCGATCTCCCAGCACTTTCATGGGTGTACCAGTCAGCCGTTTCACCCCCTCGATACGTATCTCTCGTCCCGAAGAGGTAAAAATGATTGCACCCATTGCTCGCAGCATCGTGATTAACTCAAAAATCTCTGGCTCGATAGCGGCATTGGAAATAGTTGTGCGCCCCTGCGCCAGCACACCCAGGTATAAACACGTCTCTGTGGCTCCCACGCTCGGATAGGCCAACTTGATGTGCGTCCCCTTTAACGGCCCGGTGCGGTGGGCTACAAAGCCAGCGGGTGTTTCCTCGACCTTGCCGCCGAATTGGCGGATAGCCTCCAGGTGAAAATCAACGTTGCGAGCGCCGATCTGATCTCCCCCCACAATTGGAACGGAGACTTTTTCAAAGCGATGCAGCAGCGTTCCCAGCAAGAGTATAGGTACGCGATTGCTTCCCGAGTGAGGTGTGGGAACATCTGATGAGTTGATCGAGGAGGGATCAATCGTCAACGATCCGCTTGTCATAAACTCAACCTTGACTCCGATCGAGGCCAGCATTTCTTTAGTGATGGTCACATCACCGATGGGGGGAACATTCGTGAGCATAGAAGGCGTATCGCCAAGCAGAGCCGCCACCATTGCCTTGGTGGTAAAATTCTTTGCCCCCAGGCATTTAATCTCGCCAACAACTGGCTGCCCCCCTTTGATAATATATGCGTATTTATGCTGATCTGACATTATTAACCCTTCTTAATGGTCTAAGTGTGTTACGTATAGAATTAGCGCGTCGCTCCAGATAAGGAGAGTATACATTACTGTGATCGTAATCTCATCGTGAGGTACTAGAATACTAGCAGGGTTTCTCTATGTATGGAATGAAACTGGTTTGTGTCATTTGTAACACTTGCATCACTTGTAACACTTGCATCACTTGTAACATTTGTGTCTGTTGTGTCACTGTGTAACCTGATACCTTATTCACGACTGCTACGGATCACTGTAATGACTGGAGATGAGCGTTAGTGGTCCTATTTTAGCTTATCAAGGGAGGTATCACAAGGGGTAAGATGGGTGGCACCTGATATACAAATAATGACTGAATACGGAACAATGGGTTTATTAGCATCGGGAGGGAATTCCCGTCAGGTGCCACAAGACCAAAATAACATTATACAAGATGAAAGTCAAACTGATAGTACTTTGTAGGTAAGTAGGGCGGGAGGGAATCGAACCCTCACGACCTCACCGGTCCGGGGATTTTAAGTCCCCTGCGTCTACCGTTTCGCCACCGCCCCGTAATAGTGGTGCTGTCGTGCGATGATATTAACATGTCGTAGACCGTTCGTCAATCATTTCTGTTGCGCTGTGGGAGTCGCTAAAATACGTTTGCTCGTTCTGGAATGAGTCTGATTGTTCCGACATTAAAAAACTCCTCTGGAGTGAGGAGATGACTTCATTCTCTATTGTTGAGAGCGTGTTGTATTAATTCTTCTTCTAACTGTTGCCAGACCATCAACTCTGTCTGTCCAATGGTGATTGACGAGTTCATCTTTGATCCCTCTGCCATAGCGTTAGAGATGCGCTGCCGCAGGTTGCTGAAATGCTCTTCTTGAATTTCGTAGGACGGCATCAACTCCAACTGAATATCCTGTTGATCATAGAATTCCTCAGGCTCGAAAGCCAATACCATCAATTCCGCATATTGCTGGATTAGCGTCTCTCGAAAAGGCAAAAAATAGTTTGGTTGTGTGCTGGAGAAAAGCAGACAACCCGCAATGCGGCCCGCGTGCATGATAGGACAGGCTACTGCACTTTCCTCCCATGTTAACCACTTGGCAGGGAAGCGCATCTGGCGCTCAGACTTGTCCTGGCTAGTAAGCATGCGTGAGTTAGCGATCGAGTAGCCGGCCAGGGACTCTATGCCAAGGAACGCTACCTCGTGTTTCAGGGTAGCTTTCCAGGGATGTGTTCCTCGCCCAATATGCTCACGCAGGCTACGAACCTTCCACCCGGCACGTGGAGGAACGCATTGTGCCACACTGATCGTCATGCCTTGTTGGCCGGGGTCAAGTTGCCGGAGAGCTTCCTGTAAAATAACATTGCTGACCGACCAGAATCGTTGTCGTTTAGGAGCGTTTACGTAGGTGTGTAGCACTACCGCGTAGGACGCGGAGGGAATCTCGCGGGACGTATCTAAATCTTGTGGTAAACCATCTTTGGCAGCGGTGGAAAACTCCGAAAACTCTACTGCCACCAACTCTCTCATTTTCTGTCGATGATGAGGTAAAGCTTTCAGAAGCTGACGAAGGTTCTGTGGACGCGGATCGGTTTCATTATGTACCCACCGTACTAAAGTGGCGGAGTTTATACCTAACTCGGCAGCGATCCGTTGTTTCTCTTGTGAGTCGCGAATAAGTTGACCCAAAAATTCGCGCCATGTCGATGGATCACCCATTTTTTGCCCTACTGCTAAAATAATACATCAATACTTGTATTGTACCTAATGATATCAGTTTATTACTTTGAGGTCAACAATAACCACTTTCGACCAAGCGTGCGCATAATCTTCTTATTCCTGAGATCCACGCATACTTCTTCTGGCGGGCCGGAGGCCCGCTATGGGGGAGAGAAACGTGCGAGGACACCTCGCGCTCCGGCAGGGGACTTCGCCCCCTGTACCCCCAGTTATGAGTGATGTCAGTCTTATTCATATTGACGTCTGACGTCATCTGCGCCATAATACGAGTCGTAAATGTGGAAATGTATATCAAACAGGTCGTCTAAATTCCGATTGGAACTTGGTATGAGCAACGAAACCGAACACCGCGCTCCTCCAGCGGAGCAGATTGTACGGGGAACATATGAAGTGATAGTCGTCGGCGCCGGTCACGCAGGGTGCGAAGCGGCGCTGGCATGTGCGCGTATGGGACGCAAGACTCTGCTGTTGACTATGAATCTCGATAGTGTTGCGCTTATGCCCTGTAATCCCTCGATGGGTGGCCCTGCTAAAGGTCATCTACTCAAAGAGATTGATGCCCTTGGCGGTGAGGCTGGTCGCAATACCGATCGCACGTTTATTCAGATTCGCCTGCTCAACACCAGTAAAGGTCCAGCAGTGCAGGCTCTGCGTGCTCAGTGCGATAAACAGGCCTATCGCCTGGCAATGAAGTTTGCACTGGAGGGCCAACCTAACCTGGACTTGAAGCAGGCTACAATTACACGACTACTCAGTCACATTGGAGATGATGGACGACCGGTTATCACAGGCGTTGTGACAAATAATGGTTGGCAATACGAGGCTCGCGCGATCATCTTAACCACCGGCACTTTTATAAATGGCCGCCTGGTAGTAGGCGAGAAGACGCAGCCCGGTGGCCGCGCTGGCGAAGGTCCCGCCCTGGGTATCTCAGAATCGCTGCGTGCATTAGGACTCGAGGTACGCCGCTTTAAGACGGGCACGCCGCCGCGTATCGATGCCCGCACCATCGATTTTAGCAAAACGGAGCCGCAACCTGGTAGCCGCGTACCACTCTACTTCTCCCAGGATGTGTCTGCTCGCCAGGACGTACAACTTCCCGGTACGCGGCCCAACGCCATATATCCTGTTACGGATGAAGACCTGCATGGATGGCGACCTCAGTTACCTTGCTATCTTGTGCATACTAACGAACGCACGCACGGGGTCATTCGTGATAACCTGCACCGGTCCCCTCTTTACACCGGCATAATCGAAGGTATCGGTCCACGCTATTGTCCTTCTATTGAAGATAAGATTGTGCGCTTCGCGGATAAGGAGAGGCATCAAATCTTCTTAGAACCAGAGGGTTGGCGCACGGGTGAAGTATATGTGCAGGGCATGAATACCAGTCTTCCTGAAGATGTGCAGCTTGCTATGCTGCGCAGTATTCCCGCCCTGGAACACGTTGAGATGATGCGTGTTGGCTACGCGGTCGAATATGACTATGTACCGCCGGAGCAGTTGTTCCCAACATTAGCGACAAAAGCTGTGTCGGGGCTCTTTCTTGCAGGTCAAATCAATGGCACTTCTGGCTATGAAGAAGCGGCAGCGCAGGGGATTATGGCTGGCATCAATGCAGCGCTGCACGTTCGGGATGAAGGCTCATTCGTGCTCGGCCGTCACGAAGCATATATTGGCGTGCTGATCGATGATTTAGTGACGCGCCCGATGAGCGAGCCCTATCGCCTACATACTTCGCGTGCTGAGTATCGCCTGCTCTTACGCCCGGAAAGTGCCGATCTGCGCCTGAGTGAATATGGCTATAAGTTCGGGCTTATCGAGGAGGCAGGCTATGCCCAGATCGTGCATAAGCGTGAGAGTATCCAGCACGCGCTTGCCCAACTTGATACTTTGATGTTTACCTCTGCGCGTACAACAGAAGCATACGCGCAGGAAATTGGCCTCGCTCCGCTGGGACAGATGCTCTCTGCTCACGAACTCTTGCGCAGACCTGATGTTACCTATCGCCAGGTAGCACGGTTGGCAGAGTTTGTAGCGGCGCGACCGCTAGCCTCCCTGCCTGCGTTAGCTGAGCCTGCGGCAGAAGAGGTTGAATTGCTGGTGAAATACGAGAGCTATATACGCAAGCAGGAGCAGATCGTCTCGCGTAGCAGGCGTATGGAAGAGCATCTTATTCCCGAGACTATCGACTATACCATTGTGCCACATTTACGCACTCAGGCGCGCCAGAAGCTCACGCGAACTCGTCCTCGCACCATTGGACAGGCATCGCGTGTGGAGGGTGTGACGCCGGCAGATATAGCCATCTTGATGGTGTACCTTGAGAAGCACCGACTGGTACAGATTCATACTTGACAGTGCCATTGGTAAACGTGTAACATTTACGAGCAGAAGGGTTGAAATCTACAGATTTCAACCCAAATTAGAACCGAACACAAACGCCGCCCCCATGAATGTGATTGGTTCAGAGAGGTACGAGCTTCACGGCAATAGAAGATATCTATTCTATGTTAGGAACGATCCATTCTAGTCACTTGAGGGGAAAAACTGTGTACATTCTTGTCGTAGATGATGATCAATTTGCAAACGCGCTCGTGCAATTTGTCCTCAGCAAAGAAGGATACGAAGTCGAAACGACAGATAACCCTCGGGGCGCCTTGCAAATGATCCAAAAACGAGAACCAGACCTGCTTATTATTGATGTAATGATGCCCTACATTAATGGCTTTGAGTTTTCTGCCAGGTTACGTGACGAGGGATATGATATCCCGCTTATTTTTATGACTGCGCAAGATGCCATCGAGTCAAAAATACAGGGCTTCAACATCGGCGCGGACGATTATATTTGCAAACCTTTTAATCACCAGGAACTGGTGGCACGAGTACAGGCTGTGCTGCGCCGTATTAAGAAGAACGGTAAGGTGGGTAATAATAGTATCCGTTGTGGTCAGGTTGAACTCTTTCCCGGGGAATTAAAAGTCGTGGTACCGGGTCAAGCAGCTATTTTACTCACTCCCACTGAAATGCAGGTCTTGCGGGTACTCATGGCTTCCTCGGGCCAGGTAGTCAATCGTGACCGGCTGCTTTCTGAAGTCTGGAACGATAACGAGAGCAACAGTAATATTGTAGATGTCTATATACGCCGGCTGCGTTTAAAGTTGGAGGAAGATGCCGACAGGCCTCGGCATATCGCCTCGGTACGTGGTATCGGCTATAAGTTTCTAGGGAAATAGTAGTGAGTAATTACCAGTACCTGGAAAGCTTATTTACTAATACGCCGAATGCGCTTATAGCGGTCGATGATCATTTCCAGGTATTCGATCTCAATCCGGCTGCTGCTGCTGTTCTCGGCCAGTCTCGTGAACATGCTATCGGCGAGCATTGCACCCGGCTTTTGCATTGTAGAAACCTGAACGGCACAATACTCTGCGGCACATCCAGTTGTCCACTGACACGTGTAATCCAGCGAAAGCAACCAATAGCGCATGAAGAAATCATTATTGGTACGGACCCCGATCATTCCCACGAGTTCATTATCAGTGTCACTCCCATTGATCAAGAGCCTGGTGCAGGTGTCGCCTTTATCGCCAGTGATGTGTCTACCATTAAGGTAGCAAACCACGTGCGTGCAAATTTTGTCTCCATGGTTTCGCACGAACTCCGTACGCCACTCAACTCTGTGCATGGCTTCATCGACCTGCTTTTACACGGTCATATGGGCGCATTGACAGACGAGCAACACAAATATCTTGGCTATGCCGAGGAAGGTGTGCAGCAGCTTATCTCCATTGTTGAAGATATTCTCTTTATGACGCGCTCAGATTCTGGCCAATTTGAGATGAAGCAGCAAGAGGTCAATTTTCGTGTGCTGGCAAGGCAGGTTATTAATAGCCTGCACCCGCAGGCACTCAAAGCTGGTGTGGTGCTCAATAAGGATATTTGTGCACCCTCTCCGATACTCTATGCCGACCCCCAGCGTATGCAGCAGGTCCTGAACAACCTGGTCACGAATGCCATCAAATTCACTCCTCCCGGTGGCACTGTAACTATTTCCGCTCGTCCATACAATGAGCGGTTTGTGATGATTTCCGTTTCAGATACGGGGTATGGCATTCCTGTTGAAGACCGGCCACATGTCTTCGAGCGTTTTTATCAATCCAACCATGCTTTGCAATCAAAATTGGGTGGCTACGGCCTCGGTTTGCCTATCGCCAAGCTAATAGTTGAGCAGCATGGCGGCGAAATCGGCTTTGATAGCGTGCTCGATAAAGGCACTACTTTCTATTTTAGCGCGCCCCTGTCCACAGGGCGGTCATAATCTCTATCCCCACAACGTCTCCTGCTCTGCTACCTGTTTGGGTTCTTTGGGTTCGCTCCAGGCATTGTCCTTAGACAGCTTATCGGCCAGGCGCGTCGGCTCTGGCAAACGATATCCTCTACTACAGGCAAGCACATAGCGAATGCTCGTTTCCAGGCTGATACGATGGCCCAGGGAGATAAACATGGGGTTTGTATGTGGCCGTGTACGCAATGCGGCCCCGATTACCTCGTCGTTTTTCTTGTCAATCAACGGAACCCATGATCCTACTTCCTCGCCCAGAGCCTGTCTATCGTATTCTCCCCTAAGGATAGATTTAGCGCATCCGATGGTCGGCAGGTCCAGCCACAGACCCAGGTGAGAGGCGATTCCCAGCCGCCGTGGGTGGGCAATGCCCTGTCCATCGACCATTACCAGTTCTGGTTGTTGTTTCAAAAGGGAGAATGCCCCTAGAATAGCGGGCGTTTCGCGAAAGGAGAGTAGCCCGGGGATGTAAGGCATGCGCACAGGTTCCTCGTGAATATGCTGTTCGATTAAGTCCAGTGCTGGATAGGAGAGTAGCACTACGGCGGCCCTGGCCATGCCATTCTGCTCGTTAATCGCCATATCCACACCGGCTACGTGGTGAACTTCGTCCAGCCTATCTTCACGCACTACGCGACTGGCCAGTTCACGTTGTAATACAATCGCCTCACTCTGCTGAAGGGTCCATGCATGTAGTTGTTTATTGATCATCTTACTGCGCTTCCGTTATGAAAATCATGCGGGGACTATCGTGCGCATAGGCGTTTAGCTCATAATCCCCATAAACATCTGTGATTGTAAAGCCTGCCTCTTCGAGCAATAGTTCCACTTCGCTATGCTCAAAAAGGTAGAGGTACGTCCTGATGGTAGTACGATGTACTGCTTTACCTTGTCTATGTTCCTCGTAGAAATGCATCAATTCGAGCAAATGCCGCGAGGATGAGGAGGCAGGGCTGACAAAGTGCGTCAGCAGGGTGCCATCGTCACGTTCCCAGGTTCCCTGGTGAAGTACTTGCCCGCTTAATTCTTCCATGTAGCGTATATCCGCGTTACTGATATCGAGGATAAACTTACCGCCAGGGGTTAAATGCTGGCGTACAGTCGCTAACGTTTGTCGCTGCTCCTGGCGCGTAAGAACGTGTCCAAATGAGCCAAGGGCGATGAAAGCCAGTCGAAACTTTTGCCCGAGGTTCAAACAGCGCATGTCCTGCTGCACCAGCTTGCATCGCGTCGCTACGCCAGCTCGCTGTAAAGCTTCCTGTGCCAGCTTCAGCATGCTGGCTGAAGTATCAACTCCCGTCAATTCACAGCCTTCGCGTGCCAGGGGCACCAGTAGGCGTCCGCTGCCGCATGCCAATTCAAGCAGTGGGCTGCCGCACACTGCGGCGAAGTTGGAGTACAGGCTCAGGTCTTCGTCAAAATGCCCGTGCTCTATATCATAGAAAGGTGCAACCAGGTCGTAGTCATTCAGTTCGTTCATAAAAAAGATGGATTATCCCTTGTGAGTACCAGTTTTTCTGTGGTGCCGATTGTCCGCACCCAGTATAGCGTTCCCTGTGATGGATTACAAGTCATGGCGAACCTGGCATTCACGGGTATAGGCTGCCAGATATGGCTCAAATAGCGCTCATTTTGATCGGTAATATTTTTGGGGGCCTATTCGCACCAACTTACGCGTTTCACGGGCGGTTGCCGCGCCCCAGTCCAGGGTGGGGCAAGCCCCAGAAGCGCGAACGAAAGCGTTTCATGAGCGGTTGCCGCGCCCCAGTCCAGGGCGGGGGCAAGCCCACAGGGCAGGGGCAAGCCCTGCCCCTACTATAGACGGGCTGCGCAGGCCGATTCGTTAGTATAGTAGGGGCGATTCCTTATTTTTATATTATTATACCTGATGGGTCATAGACGTGATTGGAGAGGATGCAGTCCGGGTCAAGAAGATTTGGGGATTGGTCTTGTTTTTCAGAGGTTGGGTGTTATATGGTGCATTCGGGAAATGCATGGGTGATAACCAGAGCCGATAATGCAGTTTCAAAAAATAATGCGGATTATGAAATCGATCTGTGCGCTGCAAGAGCTTCTTCGATAATCCATTTTAATTTTTGAAAGCACAGTAGCGCGCCCAGCGCCGATGATGAACTTTAACGACTAACACCGGCCATTGCGTAGGCGCACAATTTATTGGCGCACCGCCGATTTATCGGCCTGGGAAGCGCATCGACGGGCCACTGGCCGATAAATCGGCGGTGCGCCAATAAATTGTGCGCCTACGAGGTATTACCGATATTGCCTGGTAAACTTCAGTATCGGCCCTCGGTGGACTTTTCGCTATCCGCATTATTTTGTTAAAGACATAATCGGCGGTGTGCACGATAAATCGGCACCTACGGTTTTCTCAGGAGTGAGCGAATGCACCACTATGCGTTGATATAAGTAAGTTAGGAGTAGGATGGTTATTCATCTGCGAGGTATTATGCTTATCTATTTTGCCGGGCCACTCTTTTCGGAGGCTGAATGCCGATTTAATGAACAGCTCACGCGGAAGCTTGAGGCGCTGGGCTTCAGCGTCTTTTTGCCACAACGTGACGGGGTTGAACAAGATAAGCCTCCTTACAGCACTATGACTGTGGAAGAACGTCAAATGGCAATCTTTCACCTGGATAAGAGCAAGATCCTGGTCAGCGATATCTTTTTATGCGTCCTGGATGGGCGAGTCCCTGATGAAGGGGCATGTGTCGAGCTTGGCATTGCCTACTGCCAGAAGGATTTGCAGCGGTCGAACAAACTACTTATCGGGCTTCAAACAGATAGGCGAGCCGCGTTCCCTGGCTCGAAGCTCAATGCTATGCTGCGTGGTGCGCTTGAGTACGTGGCGACTGATGAAATCGACTTGTTGGCGGCGCTCAAGCGGTACCGGGACAAGGGAACCCTGGTGCAATAGGGTTTGAAGGGCGTTAACGCGTACTCAACTTTGGGCGGAACAACTGGATACACCGTCCGTTCTACCAGGCCATAGCATTCTAATTTTCTCAGCGTTTGGATTAACATTTTCTGTGTTTTGGCGGCGGACGACCGCGCGTGCCCGATCGACAGTGTGCCGACGCGATTTTTTACGTGCTGCGAACGGGTTGGAAGTCGGCAGGCTCTGGACCAGACGAATCTCTGTACCCATGCAACAGTACATGACCGGTTTCAGGAATGGGTGGAGGCGGGAGTGTTCCTCTGACGCAAACCATCAAGCACAGGGATGAGCATGGAAAACTCCTTTCCGTTGAGATCCGCGCCGTTCTGGGCGAAATTGTTTCCGAACCCGGTACTGGTCACATCGAGCGAGTCAACGGCACCCTCCGTGATCGGCTCAATGCCCTCATTCGGCATCCCGCATGCCTCTGCGAAACGAGATGCCACGTGGGATGCGCTGGTCGACTTCCTCCTGCTCATCCTCCTGCCGCCGTCTTCTTACGCGAACGGCTGCACGTGATTCAATGGCTGGGGATGAGTATGCTCCTGGCGGGGGGTACTGACGCATGTGGAGAGGATATGCTGCATCCAACCAATTGGAACAAACCCACACGCTTCTACGTCTCCTCTAGAGAGAAGAAGCGGTGGCATCCTTCTCTCTTAGAACACAAGGAGCTTTTACCTTGAACAAACATAGACCCACTCTCCTGGCCGCCTTGTTGCTGGCATTCCTGGTCGGATTAAGTGGCTGTGGGATGAATGCAGGGTCTCAGGCAGCAGGTCCTGGACCTGGCGGCAGCCCCGACAGTGTGCGGATCAATTTTGAGACGCCTGTCCTTGATCCGGCGCACAGCAAACGCGTGGTGACCCTCAACGTTGTCACGCAGGTGCAACACCTCTATAGGACCATCTTTGCCCTGCCACCAATGCCCCAGAACATTGCCTGTACAGCCGATGGCGGGTTTCCTTATACCCTGACCTTCCAGCAAGGGACGAAGACCCTGGCGACGGTTGTGGCTGCGCATTATGGCTGCAGACCGGTCTCTATCGCAGGAGAACCAACCGATCGGCAGTCCACAGCTGATTTCTGGTCGCAGTTGGACCAGGCCATTTATCAGGCCACGCCAGTGGCCAGGCCGGAACAGCTCGCTCTCCTGCATACATTGCAGCTCGATCAGCCGCCTCAAGCTGCGCAGATTACGTCGGTTGAGACGGTGCAGCGCCTCTACGATGCTATCCTCGCGCTCCCGCAGGCTCCCCAGAATGGAAATTGCTCACCAGAGTCACTCCACGAATACCAACTTGTTTTCCACACAGCAGATCAAGCAATTCCCTCTGTTATTGACAAAACATGTAACACCATTTCGCTTGAGGGGAGCTACCAGTCTCGCACTGGAACCTTTGTCATGAACGATCAGTTCAAGCAACTCTTCGGGCAGACGCTGGCCGCGACTCCCTTCGCGCTGGCGCATCCCGATCGGCTTACTCTGGAACTCCAGCCGGGGAGTGGCGCCGCCCGGCTGGGCACGATTGCTGACGCGGGATTGAGGCAGCAGCTTTACACGAAGATTTTTGCACTGCCGGCGGGGAAGGCACCGCCGAATTGCCCATCAGGAGAGGATAAGGTGGCTGGGAAAGGGAAGTGGTACACGTTTAGCTTTACGCAGTGGGATCTGCCGGTTCTGGTGAATGTCGATGCATACGAGGGGAGTTGTACATTGGTTTCTCTTGATGCAGGCCAGGGCATGGGCGTGGGCCAGATTTTACAAGGGGATGGAGAGTTCTGGCATCTGGTTCACCGCCTGGAGAACAGCCCCGCTCATTAACAAAAAGTACGTGATTAGTTAAAAAATAGCTCAATCAGTTTCCAACCAATCACGCACTTTCTCTACTCTATACCTTTTTTTACACAGTTCCGCATTGAGCAGCGAGCCACCGGCGGCCCCACGAATCGTGTTGTGACCAAGCACCACATATGTAGAGTGCAGGATCGGGCAGGCGCAGACGGTCAATGCTCGCCGCCATGCCTCGGCGCATCACGTAAGTCCTTCTGACCTTGATTCTACCACTCCTATCAAGAGTCACTACCGGTTATTCGGATAGGCACAAATCGGCGCTGGGCGCGATCAATCGGCCCCTAAAGCTATTTCATGCACCTATACGATGCTTGCTTGTTGTATTTTCCCTGTTTCGCGTGTAAGCTATCATATGAGATAATGGTCATTATGAGGTTCGGTGTCTACGCTCCATGGTTCCGGCCTGGTTATGCTTCTTCACCGGAGTGTGGGGGTGGAAAGGGGGAGACGACATGGCGAGACAGGAGATCCTCAACCGGATTATGTAAATGTTCGGCTCGGTACCGGGCTGGCTTAGTGGCCTGCCAAATGCGCAGCTTGAGCACCAGTGGGACCCGTCAGGTGGCTCCAAGGTGAGGGGAGTGTTTGAAAATTGCTATTTTTGGCGCTGCCGGACCCACAGGTGTATACATAGTTCGACAAGCATTAGATCGAGGCTTTGAGGTGAAGGCTTTTGTTCGAGATCCGGAAAGATGACGATGAAGGATCAAAAGCTTGTATTTCGTAAGAACAGTTCCTCAATCTAATAAGGCTAAATCAGTCCCCCATCCTAAACCGACTGTGATGGTTTTGTGGTGGTAAGGCGAGAGGCTGCGACAGCGTTGTGAGAACAATGTGTTACCATCCCACCACAAGCTATGATGGGGCCTATAGCGCAGTTTAACTTTTTAATCAGGATAGCGAAAAATCCGCCGAGGGCCGATTTTGAAGTTTAACAAGCAACGCCGGTAATACCCCGTAGGCGCACAATTTATTGGCGCAGCGCCGATTTATCGGCCTGGGGAGCGCATCGACGGACTATTGGCCGATCAATCGGCGGTGCGGGCATGAATGCGCCGCCTACGCAATGGCCGGTTTGGTCGTTAAAGTTCATAATCGGCGGTGGGCACGGTGAACCGGAGACCTATCTGTTCTGCCAGTGCTTTCACCAGGGAGGAGACGCTTGTATGGATGAACACGCCGATATAACATGGATCAGCCCCAGGCAGGAGCAACTCGATCCGTGGATCAATGATACTAAGGTGGGAGAGCCCGTTGCACACCGGGTATTTATGTTTAAGAAATTTAAACAATGCTGGTGGCTGCTCTTAGAACGGTGTGAATACTGCGGTGGGAAGCTTGAAGAGTGGGATTATAAAAAGGCAACGTGTGTTCAATGTGGTAAAAAGAACTAAGTGGTTAGTGCGGTACATCCTGCTATACGCGCACAAGCACTTTCAACACGCCCTTTTGCCCGGCGTGCTTGAAAGCAGACAGCCCTTCTTCCAGGCTATAACGGGCGCTAATTAAGGGTAGTACGTCGATTCTCCGCTGGCTCAATGCACGAAGTGCGGGGGCAAAGGGGCCACAGCGTGAGCCTTGCACGCGAATCTCGTCAATCACGATGGGCGCCAGATGTAAGGTGCTTGTGTCGGAGACGGTACTTTTTAGGATAATCGAGCCCCTGGGCCTCACCAGGCGCAATGCCATCTCTAGCCCTTGTGCCGATCCGCTGCACTCGACAACCAGGTCGGCACGCCGCTTGTGCTCTAATGCGAAACTGTTGGCGTCTTCAAGCAGAGAGGTGTGCACTCCCTGCTTTTGTGCCAGCTGTAGTTTCTCCTCGTGCTTGCCAACCATGATTACTTCACATCCACTTAATGACAATATCTGCGCCGCAAGCTGTCCCATTTTGCCGTCGCCGAGGACGACTACGCTCTCGGTGGGCTTGAGATGCACCTGTTCCAAAATCTCAAAGTTAGCAGCGAGGGGTTCGACAAAAACGGCTTCTTCGTCGCTGATGTTGTCAGGCACAAGATGGAGGTTGGCAATGGGCAAGGTCAGGTATTCGGCGAACGCTCCATCACGATTGAGTATACCGAGCGTGGTGCGGTTGGGGCAATGGGTTGGCATGTGATGCTGGCAATAGAAGCAATCCGAGCGATGGCAGGCGGCGTTGATTTCGCCAACGATACGCTGCCCCACGAGGTAGGTGGGAGCGGTTGCGCCGGGGCCTGCATGCACGGCTTCTACGATGCCGACAAATTCATGGCCCAGGACGCCCTCAAAAGCCAGGTAGCCGCGGGTGATTTCCAGGTCTGTATTGCAGATACCAGCCTGCAGGACACGGATAAGGGCTTCGCCCTCAATTGGAGCTGGCATGGGATAGTTGCGATCAAGCACAAGACCAGTTTCCCGGTATACCAATGCTTGCATGAGGTTTCTCCTCGTCTTGTCTTTCTGGATAGAGTTTTTGTGGCGTTTTCTCTTGTTTAGTATAGCATGCTTACAAGCCGGGTTTGTATTTTTCCCGGTACAATCCAGACATTTGGAGATAACGCCTGTCACCTTGAGCGCAGCGAAAGGTCTGGCTCGCCGGACCGAGATCCTTCGCTGCGCTCAGGATGACAAAGCGCGCTCAGGATGACAGCCAGGACACCGCTCAAGTAGTGTCATCCTGAGCGCAGCGAAGGGTCTGGCTCGCCGGACCGAGATCCTTCGCTACGCTCAGGATGACAAAGCGCGCTCAGGATGACAAAGCACGCTCAGGATGACAGCCAGGACACCGCTCACGTCCTCTCACGGGAAGCCTTATCTCCAAATGTCTGCATTATGGTCGCACTTGTGCCATTGCCATTGCCATCTGCCGACAGGATTGGGCACAGCGCCGACACTGATCAGCGCAGGCTTTCAGCTGAGCATCGGTGCCTCTGCCTACCTGATCACAGGAAACTGCGCACTGGTCGCACACATCAGCGCAAACATTGCAGATGGTTGCGGAGAAGGGGGAAACCCGCAGCATGAAATCTTCGCTGAGCTGGCAGAGCTGGGCGCAGTCCTCTAAGAGCCGCAGATGATCGGGCGCTACGTGGGGACCACCTTGCTGGATAGAATACTGGATCGTTTGGACGCAGATCAAATGACACTCTTTACAGTCATCAATAGCCCGTTGAACAACTTGATTCGTTGCTTGCATACGTCATCCTCCTTTGTCTATGAGGTAGTGCTATGTACGCTGACATGAAAGGCAGAGGAGCGTGCATGAGGCGCATTGCTCCTGTTTTGTGGCTTTTCTTGCCCTCTTCGCATACCGAACATAGCACCGGGCCTATAGAGTAAACATGTCAATCGAGATCGTTACCTGTCAACTATCGCTTCTTATTTTATGGCGGAGATGCAAGCGCTACGATCCCATCAAACTGAGCCAATAATCCTCAGTTTTTAAGCGGACATTTGGAGATAAGGCCTGCCACAGAGATCCTTCGCTGCGCTCAGGATGACAAAGCGAGAGGGTCTGGCGCGCCGGACGCAGAGATCCTTCGCTGCGCTCAGGATGACAATACGCGCAGGATGACAAAGCGAGAGGCCTGGCTCGCCGGACAACGAGATCCTGCGCTATGCTCAGGATGACAATACGCTCAGGATGACAAAGCGAAGGGGCTGGCTCGCCGGACAACGAGATCCTGCGCTGCGCTCAGGATGACAATACGCGCAGGATGACAAAGCGAGAGGGGCTGGCTCGCCGGACAACGAGATCCTTCGCTACGCTCAGGATGACAATACGCGCAGGATGACAAAGCGAGAGGGTCTCTTCATTGTGCGCTCGGGATGATAAAGCGAGAGGGTCTCTTCTTTGAAATGTAGTGGGGGCAAGCCCCCTCTCAGAGGTAGGTTTTTGGAGAGCGCCCGCCAATCGCGTAGGGGCGGGTGTGGCGCGGTGTGGTGGGGGGACGCTTGCGTCGCCCCGGTCAGGCGGTGCACACTGCACAGGCATAACGAGTACGATGGAGGGCAAGGCGCAGGAGCGTGCGGGGGCCGGCCCAGGGCGACGCAAGCGTCCCCCCAATAGGCATCAACCTAAGTCCCAACCCAGGATTCCGTAGGGGCGAGGGTGGCTGGGTGGATGGAGGGTGGGCCTTCATGGTCGCCCGTGGGGGGCGTGCTGGCCATTCAGCGACGAGCCAGCGTCTGTAGGCGACCCACGGCGGGCGACCATGAAGGCCCACCCTTCCGCGCGCCACCACCCTCGCCCCTATGGATGGTGATGAGCTTTTCGTTAGATTGATGCCTATGGGCGACGCAAGCGTCCCCCCTCCTCGTCCACACCGCTC